>ERZ724508.372-NODE-372-length-32106-cov-6.078313_pt1 | contig 32106 bp, 40 predicted proteins | sample MGYA00376041_ERZ724508 | MGnify/ENA primary metagenome ERZ724508 (study PRJEB28724, sample SAMN07190887) | wastewater metagenome | isolation source: effluent of sewage treatment plant in Hong Hong | place: USA: Christiansburg, Virginia | collected 2016-03-01 ...
TACTCCTTGAGTTTGATGCTCACGAACTCCCGCACTGTAAAGCTCATCATATGCATTCTCCAATCCTTGAGTAGAATGAAGAAATCCTCTCGAAACAGCGTCGAAACATAGCGCCCTGATTTGTCGAGCACATTGATCCAAAAAGTGCGGTTTCTGTTGATCATGTTGTCGAAGGCTGCCCAGACAGTTTCGGTCTCAAGAATGGTGCTTTCACGGAGCTTCTTGTGCTCCATCAGCATGCTAATTGGCAGAGTGTATTCGTTAGTATTGGTCAGTTCTTCGTTGACGCTCCTTAACAGAAACAACAGGATGTCTTTGTAGTTTAGAATGGATGTGAACATCTTGGACCCTTTTTCCTCCACGATGATCCTGTGAATCTTCTAAGTCAGCATCTTCAGAATCACGAAAGACAGCTTGGCGTCCATGTTTACCGTTTTCAGCTGGAAACTTTGCAACTATGTAAGTTCGTTGCTTACGTCGTAGACCTCCAGCATAAAATCGTAGACTGTGCTTGTTTGGCACACCTCTCGTAGTGCTGCCTTGGCCATTTCATCAACATGGAATTCCATTGGGAGAGTCGGCATCGATTCGTCCTCCATGAAAGTACAAGAAGGGCCCTCTTCTTCCATGTTATTGCCAACGTACTTCTGAATGTGATCTTCGGAAAGCTTTCGAAAGGAGTTCTTTCCGAACGCTGCATAGCCGTACCAGGTTACTCACTCTTTTTTCCTGCACAAGGGATTGTACTGCAAACAGCGTGAACCGAATCGCATCAGCCAAAGAGAACAGTAAAGTCCACTTTGTGCTGAGTCGGTCCCAGAGGAGCAGTTCCTAATAGCCCTCCTACATCAGAAGCTGCATCGCCTCAAAGATGGTTGCATCCCGATCGATGGACACCACATAGGAGTTCTTGGGCATACAGTCATAGACCGAGTTATCGACGAGGAACTGAGTGATCGAAGTCTTCTCGTTTTTCTATCTTAGACTTCTTGGTACGTAGAGGTCCTCCTTCGATTCGTACATGTTGTAAGGATGATATTTGAAATATTGCGTATTCCATCAGGAAATGCTCAATCAGGTCAGTGCTGCTGTAGCAACCAGACCTGCAAAAACAGCACTGGCAGCGAAAGATTGTCGATCTGTCTTGAGAAAAGTTCTAACAGGGCAGATAGAATTACTGGAAGCAATAGACCTTGCAATTCAAAAATCCACCCGAATGAGAGTGCCAGGAAATAGAACCCGAGAAGTGCTCCACCCACAAAAGCAATTGTGCCCTCAATGCTTTTGCTCCCGACCTAAGTGAGATTTTGGTTACCTTGATTCGTCCGTAAGTGCTACCCACGATAGCAGCACATGCGTCTCCAAGGGGCAATATAACTGCTGAGTTTTGTATCAGACTGTTTGTACTACTGTAGTAGCTCGTCATCATTCCAGAGAAGAGGCTGATATGGGTCACCCAAAGATGCCTATCTCTCTTGTCGATAAACCCTTTCATCCACATCCAAACATTCTGAAGTGCCTCTGGTGCATAGTCCTTGTCAGGGTCAAAGTGATACCGCAAAAGCTCGATCACAAGTAGGACATAGAAACCTCCCACTAAGGCAACGAGAAAGAGAGAACGTGCATCATTGTTGAGTAGTGGAAACATGATAAAGGGAGGTAGGTGAAATATCTTTCTTTGCGTAATGTTGGGAATCCCCTTGAACCTGGTCACTGTGAAGACAAGTAGCAAGAGCCCTACAATTCCTATAACCCCGTACAGCATAATTTTCCAAAGATAAGGCGAATCAACGATCTCAGCATGGAAGTTTGAGGGATAAAAGGCAGTGATAGCGCTAATCAAATTGAACAGTAGTAGCCCTCTGTAAGCGAGTGACTTAGAGTTGAAAGAGGTGAAGTAGGTTGCTCCAGCGACAATGTATATTTGCATCTCAATACATCCGAAGAGGTAGCTTACCAGAGGAGATATCGTTTGTAGGTTTCTTGCTTGTGTCAGAACGATAGCGAAGAGTCCACATTCGAATGAATTTTGATGAGGGAAACTGGCTTAAACTATCCGTACCCAATGCTGAGACAGAGTGTCAAAGTCAGAGCAGTTATCTCAGGAGATTTAAGCATGAACTGCAAAGCTATCAGCCCCATCACAAGTATTTTCATCTGCTTGATAGTCGAATTTCGATTGAGACAGAACAGCAACTCCACCACGCCAATTCCCAATGCCATTGCCACATGATGGTTGCCTCGAGAGTTGAAGATTACAAGAGTTGTGATTAGGACGAGCTCAAAGTAGCCTTACTGGACTAGCAGTTTAAGTATTGGTTGGAGTCCTTCCTTTGTTTTCATGACAGATTCCAGGATCTTGTCTTCCAGTATTATAACAAATCTTATCTGATGGAGGGACGCAAAAGAGTGTTGCTAATCGGTGCCAATGGCTTTGTGGGTCAGGAGCTCACCAAAGAACTCATCAAGCATTTCAATGTCAAGGCACTTATCAGAAGCCCTCCGAAGTTTGGCATCAATTCCATCTTTCTCAAGTTTGCGAACGGAGATGCCTCCAGCAAGGAGGTATTGGAGGCTAATCTCTAAGGAATCGACCTCGTCGTAAGCTCATTCGGAGTCTCAATCGACAATCCGGATGGTCAGATGAAGAAGTTTGCCTAAACTTTAACAGGGGCAATGGAGAAAAAAGTAAAGTTCACAATCGAATTTAGGGAGTGAAGAGACTCGTATGGATAGGTGGAGCTGGAACTCTGAGTGGCGCCGGTGGACAGCCACTGTGGCAATCGACTCACTATCCTGAATAGTACAAAAAAATCTCTGAGGATCACTTCAACGCTTATCATGTCATCAGCAGTTCTGGCTTAGATTGGACAATCCTTTGCCCTCCTAAAGTGACTCCAGGGGCGAACGAAGAGAAGTACAAAGTCTTTGAGGAAAATGTCGGAGAAGGCTTTCAGTTTCACGTAAAGGTTGGTCACCTTGCTTCGTTGGCGACAAAGATTGCAAAGGAAGAGTCACATAATAAGAAGCGCGTGGGAGTATGCGATGAGTGATTATGGTTAAGCCATAGTATTGGCAAGAGATAAATTTACTGTGTGTAATCAATACCGTCAACCGCACATAAGCTCTCTGGCAAGCCTCATCGAATAACCCTGCAGAGAGCCTCCATATGCCTTAGTATGTTGAGAACTACAACCTAATATTAAAGCATCTAACCATTTGATGCAGTTCGATAGCAACCGGTCAAGTTGGTTAGAGAAGCAACGTTGTCTCCCAAGCTACTCTCACTACGACCCGTTCAGAATTCCTGCTAACATTGCCCAGAGCATGAAACACTTTCAATGTACGCAATTCGGAAACGATGACTATGGGAATTAGCCATGTCCCTGCTGTCGACAGTTGTAGAAGTTGCCTTTGGGATACGGTTGCCCATTAAGCCATATCGAGACAGTGTCCCATTCTGCTTGTGCTTACTTTCACTTCGTACTGAACATGCTTGCCCTATCGGTGCTTGTATTCCTCATCAATGGCATCATTAACTTGGTGCAACTGCTTCAAACCTGCAACGTAAACTCTGACTACTGTGTGTACATCTATGGTGTACCCTTTCGACGCTTTCAAACCTACTTCGACTACACCCACGAGATCATGGATTTAGTGACGATGCTGCTACTGTTCTTCTTCAACCTCTGGACCACGTACCACTTCCGCAAGCTTCACTACTTTGAAAGATACAAGGTCAAGGCATCCGACTACTCAATACTCTTGAGCGGAGTCGACCACGAACGGGTGAGTTACTAGGATATAATCTCATTTTTTCGAAGCGACGGAGCTACTGGGATAGAGATCTTGTACACGCATCAGATCAAATCTTACCTAAAAGCAGAGCGCAAGAAGCTGGTACTGATGTCGAAGCTGGAACACTACAAACACCACCACAAGGTATCAGAGAAGACTGTCGAGGAACTGGATGAGCAGATCCGGGACTGTGATGACTAAATGCTGCCGATCATCAACAGGTTCTACTTCGGGCAAGAGAAGGCTATTAGAACTGATAAGGTGTTCGTGTCGTTCTAATCAGCAGAGGTCAAACGGGCAGTATGGAGGAAATACAAACTAGCCGAGTGGAAGCGCATTATTCTGAATGTATTTTCGTGTGGCAGCAACATCGAGATCAATGGCTGCTATATCAGTTTTGAGCAGACAATTGAACCCAACTAAATTGTCTGGGAGAATTTGGAAGTCAGCTCTCGTTCGAGGTACCTTCGAATTCTTGCTGGCAATTTCCTGACTATATGCATTCTCTTGGTGAGCTTCGGACTCATTCTTTGGCTCAGCAACCTTTAATTAGGAGCTACGTAAAACCAGGACTCATACTTCTCGTATATCTGTGCCATCATTATTTCTCTGATCAACCTCATTATGTCCTACTCGCTGGAAATGATGTCTAACCGAGAAGGAAGGTACAGCTTGACTGGTAAATTCACTTCCCTCATGACCAAGGAAACAACAACTTTCTTCTTCAATACTGCTCTGATCCCCTTTTCCATGTTCTTCGTCTTTCATTCTCGCGACAACGAGGAGGGGCTCATACTTACTATCCTGTCGATCTTCTTTCTTAGTGCGTTTGTGAACCCATTGCTCCTGCTTCTGAACATACAAGCCACTGCCAAGTACTTTCGCAGACGACGTCTGGTTAATTCCCGTACGGTGTTTCCTTAGCGTAGAAACGGACGCCATGCTGACTCCGCAGTGCCAAGCCAACGAGATCTTCGAGAAACCATCTTTTGAACTTGAGTTTAAGTACTCAGTGGTAAGCAAGCTCATCATGATGACGATGTTCTTCGCAGGGATCTTTCCTCTTGGGGCTCTCTTCGCTATCTTTGGGCTGCTGTTGAGCTACTATGTCAACAAGTATATGCTGTTACGGCATAGCCAGCTATTCAAGGTTTCCTACAGAATCGGTCGCCGAGCAGTACAACTTACTAGACGTAGAATCGAATCAATAGTCTTCTGCCTGGGATCTACGGACTTGGGATCATCACCAATGAATACCTCATCAAGTCACAAACCAACATCACCAACATCGTGCTGTTTGCAATATCGATCATCCTGTCTTTTATTGGATTTTTCTATGCCCAGCGCATTGCCAAGTGTTTCATCAGAAGGTGGAAGCAACAGAAAGAACCACTGGTTGGAACTCTTTCTCGTCGGGAGGCCATTCAATCAGCAGGTGTCATTGACTACAAACATATGAACCCAACCAGTTGCGAGGAGGTACGTCATAAGGACTTATCGGCTCCCTTGCATGAAGATCACCCGCCTTCAATGTTCGAAACGCCACAGCTACACCGGGCTGATACGAACGCACCGGTAGTAAACAAACAGTATCCGCAGCAGCGCAACCCAGAACATCACAAACAAAATCCTTTTGTTCGTTCGATGTCACTCTATGCGAATGCTTTTCCAGACGACCGAAACTGATATCTTCCATTTCAATACACAACATATCGTCATAGAAGGTCAAAACAATGACATTTCACGATTCTGTTCCAAGACCTTTCCCATCAGTCGCAGTGCTTCCGTATTCACTCTGATGATATCCCTGTCTTATTCCCAAGCCTGCCTGAGACCTCTACTAAGGTCAGGCTACTTAATCTCGAGAGCCTCGCTGACCCTCCAGACCAGCTCCAGCTCAAATCTTTTGCTCAGCAAAAATTGGAGATAGATCTTGAGCCTGTCAACGTGGTGACGATGCAAAAACGACAGTGAAGACTTCAGTTTTGAAGGTGAGATCTTTTTGAGCAGTTTGAGGAGAATGTTTGGTGTGTCGCCTTTCTATAAGCATTCGATGATTTCTTCTCCGTTCTTGAGGTCAGAATAAGTTGTCTTCTCCTCATTCTAGTCAAGCTTCTTCGTTGCGTACTCCTCAATCATCATTTTTTAGACCCTCTTTTCCTGTTGTTAGTTAAAGTAGATCTGCTCTGTGGTCTGCTTCCAGACTCGAAAGCCTCCTTCGACGCCACCAGCAATCATGTAGTCTCCTGATCGACTCACACAGATATCTCTTACCTCGGCCATGCACTACTCCAGATCGAGAATGAGCTGGTGCGTATCACCATCCCAATATTTGATATGGCCATCCTTGCTGCCCGTGAAGAAGTAGTGAGTATTTGGTACGAATCGAGCAGCAGTTACAGCTTCGCTATGAGCGAATATGGACTTGATGCAGTTTCCAAAGTCCATCCCCCAAAGTTTGATATCCTTGTCGACACTTCCAGTAAGCAAGAGTGTTTCGTCACTCGCTACATCGTAGCATAAGACTGGCAATTTATGCCCATAAAGTTTGAGGTACTGCCGATGGGTATCCGAGTAGTAAATATTCAAGTTGGCGTCCTGCGTGCAAACAATATACTTTTCTTTGTTGAGGTAGGAACACTGCATTATCGATTCCGGGTAGAACTTCTCCTCAATTTTGTTGCAAGCGAACTTCTGGTCCCGATCTAAACCCAACCTGCAGAACTGCAGTTGGGAATCTTTCCACACAAGGAGGCCACAATCGGACACGTGAAGACCCTTCCCCTTGATGGAAGGATCGTGTAGTAACTATTCTCCCTTTGCTAGGCTCCACACTTTCAGGCATTGCTCGGCAATGGCAATAAGGTATCCCTTGTAGATTTGGCAGCCTGTTATCGTGACGACCTGCTCTTCCTATGACAAGTCTAGTGTGTATAGCTGGTTCATGTTACCAACAGACAGCACCTTACAGGTAGAATAGTTTCGTTGAACTATGTAAGGATGGAGTAGGGATAGGTCGTGGGTTGCCCCGAGGCTTCTAGTCAAAACGGTATCCAAGCTTACGTCGTAGATGTCTCGACCGTTGTTGGTAAGGAGCTTAGAATCTAGAATCAACATGTTGTAGGCTTTCTGCATCAACACCTTTGTTTTTTAGAATTTAAGTCGTGCTCCTTCCTCTCCTTACTTGAGGTTGTCAACCTGCTCCTCCTCTTACTCAAGCATAGTAACCCCTAATTCTTCTTTTCCTTTTCGACGCTTAGCTAGGCGTTTCTTCCTCTTCGCAAACTCCTTCTCGTCGAGGACCGTGTAAGTTTCGATTGCTTTATCGGAATTAAGTAGGTGCAGTTTGGACTAAGCGAGTGTCATTTGCAAAGGTCGAGCAAACGTGTTCCGCTTGAACCTTCCAACCTCCTCAATATACCTCGTGAGTTTATTGGCATCATCTCTGAACGGATAAACCTTGACGATAACGATTTCTTCCCTATTGCTGCCCACATAAAGCAAGTTCAGCTCGGCGTTGTAGGCCATACAGCACACTTCATTGCTGAGGCTTGCAAACACATCCAAAAGCTGGAAACTCTTGAGATTCCACACCTTGACAAATCCATCGCGACCGCAGCTGATAATCAGTTGTTCTTGCACGTACGTGGTCGGGTTCATGAGCTCCACCAACTCAATTTGGGTGATCGGAGACTTGTGAGCGTCCTTTCTGAGTTGAAAAAACTATCTACATTGTCGAGGATTCCTCCGATAGCAGGTCCCAGACGATTATACGACAATCTTGTCCAGCAGACACCATCACTGTCTGGTCATCGTTGCAAACCAAGCTACTCACGGCCGATTTATGCTGATCGAGGCTTACTATTAACTCAAGGGTGTTGCACTCCCAGGCTACTATCTCTCCATCTTCGAATCTACGATGAACTAACTGGTACCCTGCGTATATGCGATCACCGAAGACTGCCACGTGCCTGACCAGTCTATTTTTATGCTATCTGGAAAGGTAACGAACGAGTTCGCCAGTGCGATATGCCACTACGGCTACGTGCTGGTTCACGCCACTGAATAGCCGCTTACTCTTTGGGTGATAGGCGAAGTTGGATTGAGTTCCCGCAACCTGCCCAACGTTCTGCTCGAGTTGATACTTGAAGTATGTTTTCACCATACTCGACAATATTAAATTTTAATTCAACACTCCAGTTCAAATGAACGTGGAAGATTGCTCCACGAAGACCCGCCCATGAAAGAAAGCGTCGCATGAACAGATGGGTGGTTGCAAAGCAGGCACTCGGATGACGTGTAACTCAACCGAAAATCTATGGATGACATGCTATCGCAGCTTTCGTTTACTTGAGCGAATGAATCACTACAGCTTGAAGTTAGTAGGGAAGGAGTTTCCATCGGCTGCCACAGATCCACCTTGGCTTGTGCGCTGGCGTAGCAACACCTTGATCCGATCGATGGTGAGCTCGTCGTCAGAAAGCGCCAGCAGCTCCAGTGCTTGCGTCTTCGTTACAAAGCGCCCTTTGATGCGAATGCGCTGGTCTGCTACCTTCTTGCGGCAGTCGTACGAGACCTTCTTCGAGAAAATTCTTCTTTTTCGTTTCTCGCGGTACAGGTCAATCTTAGCTTGTCGCTCAGCCTTTGACAGTACCGTTGAAGCTACAATATCAGCAACCGGACGGAGCCTCGCTGAAGACTTTTTCTGAGGCAAAGCAGGTCTGACTGTTGGAAGCGGTCTACGGGTCACTACTAACGGTTGATCGATCTCCTCTATCTTTACAATCTGCACAGACTCTTCCTGACCGGTGTGGCAGTTGTGGCTTTGATTTTGAGAGAGGGTTACCAACGAAAGCAAACTCGGCGCGTTTGCCCAATTGTGACCCATTGTCTTGTTTGGGAGATGCTCGCCGATTTCGGTCGGCCTCCGCTCTCCAATTAAATTGTTGTAGGGAAGGTTAGAGATCTTCTGCTTAAGTGAAGCATTGCCAACGAGCTGATCGACGGTAGATAGGCCAGACAAACCGACTGCCTTCTAACCAGCTAGCAGAGCTTCCAAGAGAGAGGGCGCTGTGAGGTAGGAGTAGTTTTCGATGAGGTAACGCGCAGCGCTTGAGAGCCGGAGTGCATACTGATAGGCAGGATGGAGGTAGTTGAAGAGCTGCGACTGACTATAACCAGAGGCACTGTAGTCGGTCCAAGGTTCCTGCCTTTGCTCCTGGCTGATCCCGTTGGTTAAATCCATCAATTAAAATGAATGGCCGTGGAGAAATTCCGGCCACAAATCGCCGACATTATTTATTATCGACCATCCAAATCCCAATGTTAATTTTATCGTCGGGAAGCCTAGTCATCTCTCATACGGCGCTAGCCGCGCCAACGGTTGCTCCTGTCTTATTATTACTGATAAAATTAATAACCGTGATTGCCAAAGGACCTTGTGCAATATGCCGATTACCTGACCAACAGTCTCACAACCTCAGTGGGTTCACCTGCATGCGATCAACAGCAAATGCCTTGTCGCTCCTTTGTCATTGTGCTTTCAACACTTGGTTATGTATTTGCTTTTGGTCTTCGACTAACTAACACGTAATCCAGAAAGGAACTTCAATGTTGTTCACTCCTCGTTTGGATTTAAATTCAAAATGTCAAAAGAAGCCAACTCTCTATCAAACACATTCAACGTTCGGGTGCCTTTGATGCTTCGACTCTCTCCAGTCTTCAACAGCGTTCAGTCAGCGCAGCATCGCATACGCGTAAGACTTCTTCGTCGGATCCTCGACCTGTTCAAAGAATAGCATATCGACAAGATCTGCTTACTGCTCGAGCAAGCAAGGATCGATGGACAGTGGATTACACTTACAACCCTGAACGCTGTTGAGCAAGTCGAAGAGGCCTCGGAAACACATAGTATTCCTATATGCGCCAACGATGATCCTAACGACGAAGACTATGAGATAGGGTCTTTTGGGCTGAAGTTCGTTTTTAACAGCTAACAAGGCACCCTTTCGATGAGACTGAGACGTGAATTGCTCAGTTTTGATTGCTGTAAACTCGAAAAAGTGAAGGTCGTCGAGACCAAACGCTTACGAACTCAACTTGATCTCATCCGCAAAAGGCCAAAGACACATGAAACTGGTCTGCTTAGCATGGACAACCGCCACCGACTCTTAGTTGAAGGGTGGGAATGCACTTTGCCTGTGGTGGGTGTTTGGATTCGTGGACCTTACAACCTCAGTAGCTTGCAGGTCTACGAGACCGTCAGCAAGTACTGCCGCATGAACTTTGAAAGTAAATGTAGCTTTGGCGAAGAACAGTGCAGCTTTGTGCTAATGCTTTTTAACCAGGAGCTCCCAGAAGCACATCTTCTGACCTTAGGAGACTACTCTGAGTCGATAGCATGGGAAACACAACAGCTCAAAGAGGAAGTGATGGAATTTACTGGTGACGGAGACATCAGCGGTATGTAGTTTACCCTGAGGGACCGCACAAGCCTTGACTTTTGCTCTCCAGTGAAATCCCTTGAAACGAAGAAGCTTGAGGAAGAACTATCCAAGATTGAATAGAAGGTGCATAACTCGCCTGAGTTTACGCCACGCGAAACTGATAAGGAATAGCTCAAACGAAGAGTATCAGAACAAGAGCACGAGCTTGACATGCTTCGAGAACAACTGCTTGAGCTCAAGCAGGAGCTTCGAAGAAGCCGACTTCCCTCGAGCCATAAGCATTCGCTGATCAACTCTCCTCAATACGAACTATGGTCTTCGAAGGGGAAAATCGTGACTCCCGAAAGACTGCAAGCAAGTGATCTCAAAGGCGACAGCTCCAAGAATTCGGACAATACTGCTAACACGAAGCATAGTGAGCTGGACTACGTTGAGTTCAAGCTTCCGGAACGAATCATCTTGGAGCAACCCAGCTTGGAGCACGAGGAGCAAGAACCTTGGGATCGAATCGAGCTCATTGAACAAAGTCCTCTGCAAGAGTGAGTGATTACTTCCCCTAAACGTGTTACAACAGTTCAGAGCACCCACAAATTTCTTAACTCTTGGCGCATTACGATTAAGGATAGGTCACGCCTCTGACTTGCTGCCTGACATACTTTTAAGTTGTCTCCAAATGCGACATTCCTGATAAGAGGGAGCATCCTTCCAATCGTTCTGCCGACAATATATTTTGTATGCTACCACAATATCCACATCGATAGCAGGAATTCTTCCAACAGCAGTGCCATCATCTTAGGTTATAACTCAAGAAGTACGAGGGCCAAAGCGATAGTGAAAACGGTGATTTGAGCATTACAATACTGGGAGCCAGTACATCAGCAAAGCAGACTCTAATCAGGTACTAAACAGCACTATGCAGAACCTTTTGCCAAGCGTATCACGATAAGGCAGATTGGGCTCCAGGAGAAGTGTCCTCTGATGGGTGGATGCGAAAGACTCCACTAACAACTCCGAAGAAGTATGTCGTGGAGGGCTATAGCTCAAAGCATTTGCAAAACAGAAGCATCTGGTTCGAGGAATACTGCCAGACGGTCGACTCTAAGACTATCGGAGAGTTCACCAAGCTTTATGCGTCTGTTTTTCCCAATGTGTTGCTGACTCCGACATGTGGATCTTCAATTCAGAAGGCATTAACCAAATCTTCCCGCACGACGATTTTGGCTCTCGAATCGGGTGGGATAATTAACAAGGACGAGTACATCTATCTTCAAATGCTGTTAAGCAATCTCTAAGAACAGGATCTGAGGCCCCTGATAGTATTAACCAATACACGGGAACCCGTCAAATGGCTGAACGAAAAGCAAGCAGCCGATCGCAAGGAGGTTGAGCTGAAGAGGGTTTCTAACGGCTTTAATCTGCCAAGAGATCAGATCTATGCCTTGCAATGCTACTCATCCGACAATGACCAACTAAGCGCATAGACGAACTTTTACGCACTACAGACACTCCTCGAAGTGGTTCGGCAAGCCGATAGATTTTCTAAACGAAAGCCTCAAATGCCTCGAATCGGAACCACCTTCGGGTGTTTGCCATGATGTTTTGAATCTTTTTATATGGAGTTGTTGGAGTGGGTCGATATCACCAGCGACGTTCGAGCAGTCACCAAAAGTATTCCTCTACCAATGTAGACCTCAAGCTATTCGAATTGGTGAGCTACGATGGGTTCGTACTGGAGGACTCGATGCAAGCAAACGAAGCAAACGATGGGCGAGTCGATAGCAAGGCGACTATCAGCGAGAAGTGCCAGTTGCGCTATCTCATTGACGCAGGTATAGTAAAGCACCCGAAAGATCTCACAAAGCAGGACCTCTTGCAAGTGTTCGATGAAATATTGGGCTACGAAATGCAAGCACTATCGAATCAGCCATTAGCAGTATCTGTCTACCTTCTTCCGTACATCTATGACCTTGGTCTTGCAGCGGAACACCCTTTGATGCTGGCTCTCTGTGAGAGCGTCATAACCTTTGGAGGGTACTATTGCGAAGTGCTCCGCAACGGTTCAGCGATAAAAGACGATGATTTCAACTATTCACAACTCACCTTCTCCAGCAAACGAAGTAGGATCGTCCTCGAATTTAGAGTCGCACGACGAAGTGGTGGAGGTGTTGCTTCGCTAAGAGAAGTTGTTGGAGACCAAAAAAGGAAAAGGTACAAAAAGGTGGATTTAGGAAATAAGACCAACATCGATGCTGCTGAGGCTGAACTCAACCACGCCCTCGCTACTCGGCTAAAGTTTAGAAGGTTCCTACATTTGATGTGCAAAGGGCTTGGGACACAGACAGAAGCCAAGAATGTTGGGAAGATCTTGAAGGATGTGGAGAGTTGCCGCAAGAGATTTGATGAGCTTAAAGCGTTGGGCCTGTCAACTTCGCCAAGCAGCGGAATCTTTAACGAGGAGATGTTCAGGACCTTGAGAGCACACGTATCTCCAAGAGTCGTTGTTCATGTCTCCAACGAACACACTATCAAGACCATGGGCAACTTGCTTGATCAGCTGGAGTTAATCTTATCGCTGCCAACTAGCTTCTCTGGCCTTGTCGATCGAGTTGAGCAGCTGGCTGAGCTTCCTCCGAACGTGCTGGCAAAGTGCTACTTTTTCTCAAACGCCTTGAATGAACAGGGGATGTTGATGCAGGTTTGTTCGAGCAGCGCTGCAGTTGAACACGACATCGCCGAATGGACGGGCATAAAGGAGTCCATGATCCGGAGCGAACCATTCCAAAAGTTCCTAAAGATTGCCTCAACCTTTCTGACAGAGCTTTTGCTAAAATTCTCAGGCAACAAACCTCGTTGTTGTCGATAGCTAAACAAGTCCTACGAGAACATGAATTACCTCGTGCACCTTGCGGTATGAACATTCTAAACTCAGAACGAACTCGACTTGGAGCTGCTGAGTGGTCGCAAGGAATTGCTGGTCTGTTCCTGGGTATACCAAGTGGGAATGTCCTGTATGGTCAGACACCTGCATCTTGGCATTGAGATTGAGCTGTACTACCCGATCGAACTGCCCTCAGTGTACTTCTACTTGGACTACATTTGCAAGATTATCGACAAGAACGCAGGGTACTTCTTCAAAAACTTCGACCGAACATACGTGACAGGTACTGCAGTTGTGATTCAGCATTCTACGAGAAGACACTTGACCACAAGAAGAAGAAGAAAGTCAACGCCATTGCCCGTCATATGTTTTCGGCCACCGTGTTTAACAAGGGGCTGCTTCACTACTACAGGGCAACATCCAAACTGCTATTCATTTTCATCAAGTATGGTGCACTGCCGGGCTCCTTCGAGGAGAAGGAGGCGCACCGATACAAGGGACGCTTTGCTATGTTTAAGAAAGTCATGTTCAGCAAGGCCATCGAGTACGAGACTTACAAGCAGGAGTACGAGAGTATCACAAGTGAGGATAAGCTACCGGCAAACCTGGAGGAGGCTGAAGGTTACCTGAAAGAGGGCAAGAACATCTTCCAGTCATTGCAGGTCCTCGAGGAAGGGGATATCTGTCCAGCAATGAAAGCGGAAGCCGATGCTCTGATGAAGATCTGTGTGCGACTTTCCCTTCAAGTTATGAAGTTCAAAATGAACCGGCAACTCGCGAAGGGTCTTAAGTTTGTACGCAGCCACCCCAAGTACCCGTAGTTCACTTTTTGATGATCTTGCTTTGCCGAAGTGGCGAGGTGCCGAAGCAGAATGCTGAAAGCATCGAAGAAATAATGATAAAATAAGCCGAATAGAATAAGCCCATCAAACGACTTCCCATGACCCTGAGGGAGTTCCTACGAATGATGCCAGAAATTCATCGACCTTTGCGAGGGACAGTATGCATACTGCTGCTACTTTTCAGTTCTATCAGTTCATCGCTAATCCCCAAGATGATGGGAAAGTTGATTGACAATAAGGAGGACAGGACCGAGCTGGAGAAGCAACTCTACGTATTTCTCGCTGTTGTCACCTTCAACTTTATGGCTCTTTCTGCTCGAGAGTTCTCAGCAAGACTCCTTTCGGAAAAGATTCTACGAGAGATGCGTATCAGGGTGTTCCGTTGTTTCATAGAAGCTGATATGGAATTCTTTGATCGCAACGGTTCAGGAGATTTGCTGGGAAAGCTGTCGAACGATGTCAGTCTCGCAGAAAGCTGCACAACTGAAAACATGCTCGAAGGGATTTCAAACTTACTGCTGTACTTCTCCAATATTGTTATGCTTCTTCAAATCTCTCTCCGGATGACTCTCGTGGTTATGGTGAGCCTGCCAATCTTCATTTACATCACAAACACCTTTACCGATAGAAATAAGCAGCTCGCTAAGCGGTACAATAAGGTACTAGCTAAGTCCCAAAATTTCATGGAGGAGAGGTTCAGTAATATACTCACTGTCGCTGCGTTCCAAAGACAAGAGAGTTAGATCACTGCTATGGAGCGTTACACTTAGGAGGCGATCCAACTTGCCAAGCAGCGGGCTTTATATCACGCAGTTTACATAGGACTTGTGCGACTCGTCCCTAACCTGTGTACAATATGCGCTCTGCTGGTTGGAATCAACTACCTAAAGGAAGGCGTAAGCCAAGGTGAACTCACTACATACCTACTCCTCTCCCAATAGCTCTCCGTCAATTCAATTGGGATCGCGAAGTCGGTGGGAGCCCTAACGAGCACTATGGGAAGCCTTACCAAACTCTTTCAACTACTCAGCTACTTACCGAAGATCGTGCTCAACAAAGGCATGAACATTGGTATTGAGCTATCAACATTTGACATTGAATTTCGTGCAGTCAGCTTTCATTATCCCAAGTCACCATCACTCATTCTGAATCGTATCAATCTGCTGATTAAATCGGGTGAGTTCATCGGCGTGGTGGGAAGTTCAGGGAGCGGAAAGTCTTCTCTTCTGAAGGTGTTATTGAGGCTTTATGATCCGACCGAGGGAGAGCTGTTGCTGAATCAAGTCAACATCAACCAGTACTCCATTAGCAGCTACCATGGTATCATTGGGTATGTCGGGCAGTAGCCTATGTTATTTTCAGGGACAATTCGCAGTAATATTCTTTACGGGAAGCCTGATGCAACTGAGGAAGAGTTGGAATGGGCCATCAAGATGGCTGGAATGGATTTCATCAACGATCTCCGCAAGGGACTGGAAACAAAAATCGGTGAAAGAGGAACGAAGCTTTCGGGAGGTCAGAAGCAACGTTTGTCAATAGCAAGGGCTCTTATCCGACGCCCAAAGATATTGATTTTTGACGAGGCAACTTCAGCTCTCGATTCAGAAAATGAACAACTAATCCAAAGGTCGATCGAGCATATCTTCGAAGAAACTAAAAAGAACAAGCTGCTCATCACGGTGATCGTGATTGCCCATCGCCTCTCAACAGTTAGGGCAGCAGATCGAATCATTGTGATGGACTCTGGGTCAGTTGGATGTGAGGGTGACCACTAATACCTACTACAGCATCACGAAGCTTACAACCAAATAGTCAAGCTCAACAACGAAAGTAGCTTAAATAGGCTCACAGAAGACAGCACTGCCAGTGACACCCTTAATGACCTGGAGTATGAGGCAAAATAGTCAGTAGACGAAGAAAGATTTGACTGACTCGTCGAATGATCGGTCCAATGAACTATCATCCGAGCTCTCGAACGGAGGGCTATCAAAGATGTTGAGTATTTTCATAGTTCGGTCTCAGTTTCGGGGTGTATGCGCTCATCGGTTGCGAATCGGTTGGTTTGTAGCTGAGTTTATCCTTGTATGGGGTTCGAGGAGAACATAGTCCATCCATAGACGGGAGGAACATATTCTTCCTTACCTCGACAAACCGTTTGGAGTTTGGTTGCTGAGATTGCTACACCTCGAGAGACCTTTGAGATCTTACGCTAAATGGACTTGGGGGAGGATTTGAAAATGGCATCACCTTTTCAGATAGTTTTGCTGTTGGCTCGTTGGATGCTGCTGACTCGTAGATAACATTCTGAAACTCCTCCTTAATCTGCTACAGGTTATTTTGATTGTTGGTGCTGGCAAGAGCGAAATATGGCTAGGCGTTTTCTGGTTTCGGCAATCGGGAGGCTGAGGAACTGGACATTGACTTAGTGAGCACATACATCCGCGGATCTTCTGTCATTCGCGGTGCCTGAATATCTAATTTATGAACCTTCAGTGGCGAAGTGGCTTGCTGAAATTTCGGAGGTCCTTATAACACTTCCTTTTCGCTTTACTTTGGACCCTCCAAGAGATGACTATCCTCCTACTCGTATGCACTTCGCTTGGGTATGACAAGGATATTATCCAAGTCCAGCGACATCGTGGGGTCCATTGAATGTTTCACTTTTTGAACGAGGGGTCTTCGATTGCCTGGTTCAGTGGGGTCAAGCCCTGTCAATCGAGAGACCTTGGAAGGCTTGTTGAAGGGAATCTCTGGAATGTCCTCCCAATTCTCGTTGTTCTTGGTGTCTGAAGCAGCGGATGAGTAGTTGTTGGCCAATGAAGACCTTCGAGCTTTCAGGAAAGGTTATTGTTTGATAACATAGGAATACTTCTCTTCTTCAAGGACTGATATTCGTGTGCCTGATAACGAGTATTGGTTGTCGCCCTTCACAATCTTGAGTCCGATAACATTGTGAAGATAATCTGCGAGGAGTTGGGTTTTGATACTGGCGTATTTGACTGTGGCCGATCCCAGCAACGATCTGATAGCGAGCACCATAATGGTATCGATGATGGGGTACCGCCGAAGCATCTAAAGGACTCCGTACTCGCTGTATTTCATTAGTTGCAGAAACTCCACTAATACCTTTTTTAGTGAACTGTCGCGGTAGTATTAGCGGTATCGCTCTTCGATCTCATCCGCATTGAAATGGTCCAACCGAAGGCTTTATGGGTATACTTCCATCTTGAAATTAGTGAGAATGCGCTAGCTGTAACTATCACCCTCTTTGTGGCAGTCTCGCTCGAAGCACACACACAACAGGCAGTAGTAGAACAGTCGAATATTGCTGTTGTTGTCATGTCGCACTCTCAGCCAGCAGGACTTGGCATCTGGTCCGAGCTATTCTGAAAAAATGGACGCTGATTCAGGCGGCTAGGCAAACTGCCCGAGAGTGGGTCCCTTGGCGTTGATCAAAGCGTCCTCCTGAGACAGAAGACATTCCTCTTTTGAGAGGCCTGGCTATGAACAGTTCCGCTGAAACATCTAACTAAAATACTGACTTACCTACGATTACTAAATATCGATTGCCTTGTTGGCTTCTTTAAACCTTCGATGAGGTCTGCTCGGGCTCCATCCCAGTCGCCAACCATAGTTCTGACATACCGGCTCTAATAATAAAATTATTGCTTGCCATGCAGCACCAGGCAACAACCAATCGGTCCTCTGCCTCTCCTGGCCATAGTTTTCGTTCAGCTCGCTACAGGGTTCGATGTAATTGTAGTGAAATGCAGCCAACAGCACCATCAAAGAACCGAATCCAATTCAATAACAACCACAGTTCGCTCCTCTTGAGCTTGCACTCGCCAAACGACTTACGATCACACCGCCTTCGAGTGTTGCACTGACTCAACGCGGTACAACAGCAAGCGGGACGGTACGGATACAACGTAACATCACTCATCTGCAACAGTCAAGTGAGCAGTTAGGGCATCGTTCTCCAAGTGATTGGGTCAGTTTGGAACCACTTCCTCAGCCGAAATCGAAGGCTACAAAGCCAACTTACAGCGAGACAGTGGACATGATGATCAAGATCAAGCAAGAAGTGCGAGCAGATAGTAGGGACTGGCGGGGGCGTAGTAGGATAAGCTTGCCTTTTGTGGAAGAAACAGATCCTGAAAGCCACTTCATTCTGATGGACCCCATCAGAATTCAGATCGACTATGTACAGGTATTTCTGAGTTTACTGTAGAAATGCATCGACGACAGCATGAGTCTGTTAACCTCAAACAGAGAGGCAGTCCGATCAACCCAATAGCAACTCCGGAAGATCCCGCTTATGATTGACCAAAGGCTTTCTGAACTGCTGAGTAGCATGTAGTATCAGAAATAGCGTCTGAGAGCAATGAGGAAAGATGAAAGCATCCTGCATGAACAGAGTGTAGTAAACGCTCGCGAAGCAACAGCAGAGATTCGAAGAGACCTAACCCAACTCGGAACTGAGTTCGATAAGACGCTAAACCAATCACAAGACCTGCAACAGCTCGTCTTTCGGAATCTTCCGTACGAACTGGTAGAGAATGCCCTCGAGTTATAACCCTTCGACCAACATTTATTCTGATTGTTTACTAAATACTATTGAGATGAGCGACCCTTGCTACGTACTGTCGCTATTCAGCCATAATCACATGCAGGTCTCATCTGAGGAAGTCGTTGCGAGCTTGCTGCAGCTAGTCAACTCTGGATGCAGCGTGTCATTCAGATTCGCAGGTTACCTCGATTGCTCCATGTGTCGAAGGCCACTTTAACTGGAGTCCGAGAGAGCAGCACTTTGGTGCAAGCATTAGGTGCATATCGAGTGTCTGAAGGAGAATGCGCTACGTATGTCTCGCGGACTGGATCCATCTGAACTTCACGGACTGAAATGCTTGAATTGCCGAACACTTATCAACTATGAAGTGTTCAGACAAGCGGTCGGAGCCGATTGGATCGAACATAAGATGGCAGAGTTGGCTGAAGGTCTAGCGCAATAGCTTCACAAAATTGACAGAGTCGAAAATCAAAAGAAGTTGGACGAACAACTACACGATTGCGGAGTCTGCCTCGAACAGTTTTTGATCGGTGACATGGTCACTTTCGATTGCAACCATCGCTTCTGTAAAGCATGTTCTGATGGCAATATTCGAGGACAGCTAGGGGAGGGAAAATACAAAGTATAGGAAATAGGATGCCCGTAGTGTAAGGCAGCAGACATTACAGAACAGACACTTCGGTATTGTGTTGGCCCAGAGATGACAGAAAGAATCCTCAACTTCAGACACAAGAACCTGAAAGTCGAGGGAATGACAATTATGGACTGCAAGGGCTATCGAATGAAAAAGAATGGCGAGTCTGTCCCTCTGTTGGAAGCGAAGCAGAACATGACGAAGGAAGAGCAGAAGAAATACGATGACGACCTTGAAGCAATCAACAGGGCTATTAGACGCAATCAAAAGCCCCCGAATATTGGATAAGTAGAAGACTGTCCAGGTGTCATTTCCTTCAGGGAAGGGGACGAGGGCGATTATATTACATGCATAGTCTGCAAGCTCAGGCAATGTATAAAGGGATGTCCGGTGACCCACGATGGAAAGACTTGCGAGCAGTACAAGGCTTCAGTTAAGGACAACGAAATGTAGGACGGAGGGCTGGAAATGCTCAGAAAGAACGGTATTAAAATCGTAAAATGCCCAAACACCAAGTGCTCAGCTCTGATCAACCGAGTGTCTGGCTGCGACTGGGTCAAATGCAGGTGTGGCTGTGAGCTATGCTACATTTGCGAACAACCTTGGACGGGAAAATGCGCCCATAAGAACGGACACGCACCATTCGACTTCGCTGCCTTCATGCAACGCCAGAGGTGATTGTCTATCGGTTTAATCTCAACGAAGTTTCATATAAATATTGAACTGTGAATGGCTGAATAGTCGGCATCGAAGAAGGTGACTAAGCAAGTTAAGCTAGGCGTAACGCATCATCCTCGATCTCAACAAAGCAGGTATGGAATACCTTTCGCACTGTACGCCTTCCCATGACGCAGAGCAATACCGATAGTCGCTTGAACTTCTCAAGAAAGCAGAAAAGATTGTGGAGGATGAGATTCGCAATAACGTCAAAGAACCACGTATGAACCAGTTGGCAGGCATCACCTATAACAACTTGGGATGCTACTATAAAAAGTAAGCAGTGAGCTAACAACAGAACTAGCAAACCAAAGGTTGCTCTGAATTATCTCAAAAGCGCATTAGAGTTGGAAGTGTACAATGTTGAGGATTGGGTCTCCACAGCTGGAACGCATCTCAACATCTGCGCAATCTACTCCTTCCTGGGAAAGTACTGCTGAGGTTATTCAGGCATCGATAGGCAGCAGACCACGCCAATCTATCTGTTCGGCTGCTCGAAAGATAAATAGAAAGCAGCAAGTAAGCGGGAAAGGATAAGGAGCAGGACAAGTCGGTGCTGATGAACCTGCTGATTATCAGCTACTACAATCTTGGTGTTGAGATGGAACATCTTCATAATCTCGAAGAGGCTCTGCGGGTATATGGGTGCGGAACCGAGATAGCCAAACAGCATGCCCAGGGGAAGAATATGCTGAGGGTTTTGGCAGACAGCCTGTCTCGCATCGAACAAAGCGTTCAATACCGGCATACCAAGATGAACAAGACTCTGGAGAAAAAGCGGGAACTCGAAGCAAAGAACTACTCCGAATACATGCGCAAGAACAAGAAGCACGACCCAACCTCGGACTATAGCGTCATCAAGCCAATTCGCAAGCCGCACGACTTCTCGCTGATGCGCAACAGGTTCCTTTCAACCAACGGCGATACTATCCGGAAGCAGCAAAGTGAAGTCAAAATGAATAACCGAACGAAAGAAATTCCTCGCAATCTATATGAAAGCAAGGCTGCGACGAAAAGCATCAGGTAGCTCTGAAGTTGCATGGCTTTTACTTATTCATCGGTTCTTCGTTCATGTCGTAAACTATCAAACCTCAACCCCATCCTTATACTCCACTGATGTCTTCGTACCCTCTGCATCTGTCCACTCGCCCCTGCCATTCCTTAAATCACGCTTAAAATTGCCTACGTTCCTTCAAACTGTACCTTCGTATATCTGTCCACTTGCGTATATCTCTTCTCCTTTGCCTTCTCGTAGATTCTTCCTCCATTATCCTCGATATCGATATCCGTCAACCTAACTCACAAGCTACCCTTAACCTTATATGAAACCTTCGTGAAACTTTCCTGAATAGTAATCCCCGTTCGGCCACTGAAGTCTTCCGTTTCCCTGCTTCACACCATGATGAAAGTACCCAACATACTACCAACCGTCCTTTGTCTTTTACTTGCCGTGCCCGTGAGGCAGATCATTTAGCCAGTCTCCATCGTACGTCAGAGACAAATCTGTTCGATAACTGATGTGCCCATTGCCATTTGCTCTGTTTTGAGAGATGCCTCCCCTATAATAAGAGCCATCTCTGTAGATGAACAAACCGTCTTTGCAATTGACTTCCGGTTTGATGAATTCTCCTTCAAATAAACTGCCATCGTCAAACAGAACTCGAGCGCGTCCAAACGGTTGGCCACGGTCTGTCTCACCGTAGTAAAGTGCCTTTTTTCTGGCTATTCGCAGAGGTTGTATTTTCGTGAGCCAAACATCTGAGAAACCAAGTTGCCGGTAGACTTCGCAGACCTTTTTCTATTTCGACACAACAGAAGGGAGCGGGCCAGTATAGGTCTCCCCGAGAAGAGGTTCATTAGCGGCTGTGAATTGTCCCTCAGCCTGATCGAAGCCACAAAGGTTTTTACATGACTTGGAGATGTTGCCCATATTATGTGTATTTGTATGATGAATATAGAACGGTATTGTTGCATCGGTAAGATGCGTTTGCATACCGGTATCATCCACATATATTAATAAATACCGATTGCCTTGAAACTGAAACTCTATTTGAACAAAGCGGGTTCCTTTGGGGTCTTCTCCGCCAATGAGCTGCCGTGATCATGAGTACCACACAAACCATTTTGGAGGTGACTTTGTTCGAACTTCGAACTATTTTCTTTGAGGAATATTGAAATCAGTTTGACTATCTTCCCAAATCTTCTGTCTCCATGCTTCTTGCTAATCTTCCGACAATGGTCCCGGAATCAAGCCTTATTATGGGATAGGACTTCTTCGAAATTCAATTGTTCGTATACAGGGTGGCCTATGTGCATATCAACCCACTCTATTCAGACATTCCTTCGTGGTAAAGCAGCACAACTTCCACAACAATAATCGACTTAACCCCTCCCCTTGCAACCTACGTTTCTATTTCTGATAATTTTATTCGTACATACACTTGTCCCCCGTGGTATAAATTGCGAAAGCTAGGTATCCCCAACGACCCAACTGCAGTCCATAAGTTGCGACGCATTGTGCAGTACACACCGATTGTGACGTAACGAAGCAACACATCCAGCCGAGGATCTTCGATATTTCGATCAAAAATCATCTACCTAAACAAACCAAGCAACGATTTTTGAAAGTAACGACCTTCTTTAATAGGCATTAAAAATGCGATATAAATGAGGAACACTGGGGAACCGAGTGGCGGTGTCTTCCTTAACTTCAGAGCTTCACCTGGGCCTATATGTTTTTCATTTAATTGCAGCGGATCCGGGCCGGCATATCGGTATCAAAAGTTTAAATATTACACGAGATAATGAATTCAGCATCGATAGAAAGCCCAGAGCGCTATCATTTATAATTTATACAATGATCGGTGCATATTTCTTGGCTGGTGCCCCCATCCAGAACAGTTATCCCAGCGGCTACCTTCCCTACTACCTGATCCTGCCCTATCAGCCTGAACTCCAGCCAGCGCCATACATCCAATATCCTTTGCCTTCATCTGAGACAACAGAGGTCACTACAAAAAGGGTGACGACATCAGAAAAGGAGATAAGATCCGAGCCAAAGAAGAAAACGGTTGGAAGGAAGAAGAAAAAAGGTGGGTGCTTTGGACTTTTCCCCTTGAAAATTCGAATAATTATCTTAGGTGTTCCCAAGAAGAAGGTGCAAAACCCAGAGCGGAACGTGCTAACTAACATCTGCAGCCAGCTTATGAGCTTTTTGCTCAGTAAGCAAAAGTGTGGGCCGATATTCTAACAAATCCTCAAGAATAAGCCTGCAGACTGGGAGCGAGACTACTATGCCAGCCTCAAGAAACTCAAGATCAAGTTTAGCGGCTACTACAACATGGACAAGGTGAGAGAGCTCTGGTTTGGCTCTGAAAGCGACCTGGCCTAGGTTAACCATGAAGAGTACCTCAAGATGAGAAGAATGGTGTCGAACATTTACATCGAAACCAAGCTCATCAGGTCTTTGCTGACATCGAAGAAGCTATCGAACAGACTGAAGATTGCTCACATGAAGCTCCGGCGTCAGATGAGTCGAGTTTTACGCAAGCAAGAGGAAGTAACGGTTGGGGATGAGATATGATAAAACCATAAAGTTTCTATGGTTTACATAGATTGCACTTGTTTACTAACAGCTTGATCCGTCGCAGAAAGGTGGAATATTTGATGTACTTCACGAATTCCAGTCGAATTAAAGCAGGCCTGTTGGTGTTGAAATTGTTGATGCTTCGGTGGAAGGGTTTGGAGCAGCACATGACCTCTCGGGAAGCCAATCTCTTCGAAGGTTTCCGGGCTGTGTGGGTATCGGCATACCAATGCTTTTGTATTCGGTGTTTTCTATAATTTTGGACTTCCAGCATTTTCACATTAGAAAATGTAAAAAGGCTTTCCCCATGTCTGTGGGAGTCTTGGCGAGCCCGATGAGGATTAATCATGAGGTTTTTGGGTTGAAGCACAGGCTGTGACTGTTTGTGAATGAAATCCCTTAACTTGGCGTGAGACCGACTCTACAGGTACTTTTCGTGAAATTAATAACAACTAATATGGCAGTGGCACTGCAAATGCGATGGAGATACCTATAATGTCGGTCTGGCTGGTTAAGGGAGGAATTCGATTTCAGCAGCATAACCAATTGGATTCACAGCAGAAGCTTAAAAGTAAAAAGCCTTTTGGCTCAGTAACCTAGGCCAGTCCTAACTCGCACTCTCACCTTTACCTGATCAGAAGATTCGGGTGGTTGCTGTACTATTTTCAAAGTAAAAAAACATCCGAGTTGCGATGGAATAGGTTCTGGACAGATAGCTTAAATCAACTGCCATTATGAATCCGGTGGGCAGCAAAATTTAAAAAATCAAGAAGTCCTTCAAGCCAGAGTTGCATTTTACTGCAGACTCGACCTACACTGACATTCGAAGCCAGGATGCACTGTTCGACTCCACCTCCCTCAATAACCTTCCTGACTCGTTTCCAATCAGCAAACCACTCCAGCCAACCACATAAGATTAGGGCTTTCAAACTAATGCGCTTCTCCAACGAATCTTTCACCTTCAGGATCGCGTGGATAGGCAGGAGCACTCAATCACATTCTACTTGAGGGAGCTCAACCGTCGCGAGCATCACCATCAGGAACAGCTGAACAAATCCTAAAGAGCATACTCTGAGAAGGTTGATTGTTTAGAACGCCTCTTGCAAATCGAAGTTGGCAAAAACATCTCTCTGGAAAGACAGTTGTCGCGTTTATCGCGCTACAGCCAAGAGGAAAAGGAAAATATCGGCCAGTATCGTAAATCGCAGTTAAAGAGGCTGTCGATGGCAGAGTTAAGTGAGCTTGTCAACTCAGTACAGGATGAACTCGATTCCAGAAAGCGTCGTAACGAGCCAATAGAAATCAAGCCATCAACCCGGACTCCACCTCGAAACTAATAAGCTCATACACTGAGCCTCACTGAAGATAGTGCGCTGCTGAGCGACTACAAGGAGATCATCAGGCATTATTGATTAAGAAGGTCATTTACTTAATGCTTGTGGTGAACCGTTTATATAGATATTAGTGACCGATGGAATAGGCCGAAGGTCGCAGCGTCGAATTGAAGGAGAGGATGCTCCAGCGTGCTCAGAAACAGCAGGATATCTTCAACGATGATGAGTTCGCAGTTACTGCCGAAGAGTTAAGGTAAGGACCATCAACTAAAGCAGCGACCTCTTTCAACCGGATAATATTCGAGAAGGTGCAAGCCTGTAAACAGTGAAAGGATGGGGAGGGTATCGAGGACTTGAGAGGATGCTTCGGACAAACCTCAAGGTAGTGATCGTAATCATGTAGGCCGGAATTGAGTATACTCTCGAGGACCGATCGAAGAGGGAGCTGAAGTATCAGACTAATGCAGCCATAACAAAACCGCCAAAGACTCTCATGGACATGATCATTGAAAACTTCGAAGATCCAACCTTGAGGATTTTGTGTGCAGCTGCAATCGCATCTTTGATCTTGGGAGTGATGACCCATGGAATCAAGGAAGGTTGGCTGGAAGGAGTGTCGATCCTGCTGGCCGTCGTAATCATCGTGGCAGTGACTTCGTTTAACAACTACATGAAGGAGCAGCAATTCCGCAAATTGAACGAAATGGCGGCTAAGAAAAATGTGAACGTAATACGAAACAACAGAGTCGACAACATCAATGTCGAGGATTTACTTGTTGGAGACATCGTTCAGATTGAGACAGGAGAAATCATGTCTGTTGACGGGGTGGTCTTTTCTGCAAATCGCTTGGGGATGGATGAAAGCTCGATCACTGGATAAAGCAATATGATGAGGAAGAACGATATCTTTATGCCTACCGGATCAGCACAAAAGTAACATAACTATGTGTAAAATCCCTTCCTAATATCCGGTAGCAAGGTCATGGAAGGAACGGGAATGATGATTGTCTTGACTGTTGGACCGAATACTCGAGAGGGAATGGACAGGCTCAGGCTGCAAGAATAAAGTGATGAGACTCCTTTGCAGGAGAAACTCGAAGTTCTAGCCAATCAAATCGGGCTCATCGGTATTCTGAGTGCCTCAATAACTTTCATTGCCTTGCTGATTCACTTCTTCCATGATAGGCTGTCGAAAAATGAATGCTTCGTCTGCTATGATGCTCTGAACCTGCTCGTGGAGTATTTCATCATAGCTGTGAGTATCATCGTTATTGCCGTTCCAGAAGGACTTCCTTTAGCAGTTACGATATCTCTTGCTTACAGTGTGGGAAAGATGAAGGATGAGCACAACCTAGTTCGCTTCTTACAGGCGTGTGAAACCATGGGTGGAGCCAATAACATCTGCACCGATAAGACTGGAACTCTGACAAAGAACATTATGGCAGTCACCAAGATTTGGTCGTAGTTTAAGCTAATCGATAGGTTCGACACCAAGGAGATCACTGGAAATACCCGATAACTAATGTGTATTGGTTCTTGCGTAAATTCTGATGCAAACCCAAGGTTCGATCACAACGGAAAGTTTGAGCAGATAGGAAATAAGACAGAATGTGCCTTGCTCGAGATGGCGCTCAAGTTTGGTTATGACTACGTCAAAATTCGCAATAAAGAGCAGGTACCATTAGAACGTAAGTTAGATCAAAGGAACCATTCCTTTCAGCTCTGATCGAAAACGCATGTCCACCATCTTTCAACGCAACGATAAATCTTTGGTAATGTTTACAAAAGGAGCACCCGACTTTTTACTGTCTCTATGCGGCCACTACATCAGCGAAACAGGAGAACCGCAACCAATCGATGAATATTTTACGAGCACAATGCAGGCTGTGATTGATAAATTCGCTGCTGACAGCCTAAGGACTCTTCTTCTCTGCTATAAGCACATTGATCCTTCGGATCTTAAAGGCAATCTCGACGATCTTGAACACAAGCTCACTGCAATTGCGGTTGTAGGCATTAAAGATCCATTGCGCCCTGAGATTCCTGAAGCAGTTAGGCTATGTAAAAGGGCTGGAATTATAGTACGAATGGTGACTGGTGACAATATGGACACAGCAATAGCCATTGCAAAAGAGGCAGAAATACTTCCGTCTAACTATGTTAAACCAGCCGCTGACAGTGATAACGATCGAGGGAAATATATTGTTCTAGATGGAAAGACATTTAGGACTTTAGTGGAAGGACTGACGAAGGGAGAAGGAGAGGATAAGGACAAGGAGTTTGTCAAGAACCTTGAAATATTTAAGACCATAGCCAAGGAACTGCGTGTTCTCGCTCGAAGCTCACCCTAGGACAAGTATTTATTGGCCACTGGGCTAAAGCAAATGGGAAACGTCGTCGCAATGACAGGAGACGGAACAAACGATGCTCCAGCCTTGAAAAAGGCTGATATTGGGTTTGCGATGGGAATCGCTGGAACTGAAGTGGCCAAAGAGGCAGCTGGAATCATCCTATTGGATGACAATTTCCGTAGCATAGTCACTGCTGCAAAGTACGGAAGGAATATCTTCGATTGCATTCGCAAATTCTTACAGTTCCAACTGACAGTCAACATTGTTGCTATCTTCATGGCATTCATGGGAGCAGTAGTCATCAAAACTTCACCGCTCACTTCCATCCAAATGCTCTGGGTCAATCTGATCATGGATACTCTCGCTGCTCTCGCCCTTGCAACATAGGCGCCTAAGAACGAACTGCTCTAGAGGATGCCTTACAGCCGCCACGAAAATATCATTACACCAGAAATGTGGAGATTTGTATGCTTCCACGCTGTATTCCAAATCATCGTCTTGTCTGTCATGCTGTTTGCCGGCCCAAGGATCTTTAACGTCGAAAGCGAACTCCACCTGTAGGAATAATGGTAATGGACACCGAAAGGAGGAATGCACTTTACACTGTTCTTCAATGTATTTGTCTATCTACAAGTTTTCAACTTCCTGAACGCTCGAAAGCTAAAACGCGATGATGTCAACATCTTCCATGACATGTTCAGCAACGCTCTGTTCGTCTCGATTGTGGTCGGGATTTTCGTGTTACAACTGTTCATCGTGCAGATGGGAGGCAAGGTATTCCATTTGTCTCCGCTTTCGATCGAACAGCATCTAATCTGTATAGCCATAGGCTCACTCTCCATAGTTAACGGAGTCTTTGTGAAGACAATGATTCCCGAAAGTTGGCTAAACCGGAACAAACTATTCCATATAGATGAGGAGAGGGAGAGGCCGTATGATGTTGACCGCTACATCAACAAGATCCTGGGAGGCCCTTCGACGATGCTTCGAAAAAGCCAAAACAAACGGGAACTGCTCAGGGAGAGAGTGCGAAGATCTGAAGCAGAGCACAAATGATCAAAGACCATTTATCTAGATAGCTTATCAATGTAACTCTGGCCAAAATGCTGGCATTACACCAGCTTCTCCATAATTTTTATTGAATTGACCATGGCCGAGTTTATCAAAAACGCATGCACTTGCATATTCTGTTCCGAGGTGGCCTGCTGCGCTTCATGCTGTGTGGATGCGTGGTGGGGAACCGAGGCTGAAGGACTCGCACTACTGGCCTGCGGTAACTGCTGTTGGAAGTCATGCGCTCCCATCTGCTTTACCTGCACCTGTGGAGATGTTAAGGGAGGAATGCAGGATTGCGTGACAGGGCTCAAGTACTGCTTGTTTAGCTGCGGAGCGTGCTTGGTGGCTCCAGTGGACGGATTTTACTCTTGCGGACAGGCCATCGTGAGCTCATGTGGAGGGCAACTCAAGTCATTCAACGTTATGAAGACGCATTTTGCATGGCTTGCGACGAAACTCAAGACCTGTCTTGGCATCGAGTCCTCTAACGAGCCATTAAACACGTTGGGCAAATATTCACCGTGATTTCCATTCGAGCCCATACCATTTGTGTTATTCGTCTCATGGCTAAGATACATTATTCGTGCAGTTGGCTGCAGAGATCCTTCGTTTTGTGCTTCTTGAGGCAGCTCCAAAAAGATTGGCAGGTGTACTGTTGAGCAACATTCCGACAACTTCGTTCAACTTTCTCGAAACCATTAGATTACGATACATTTTCTGGCCCTTTGGTATGGTAGCCCACTTGGTAGCTCCGTTTCGCGGTTGCAGCGATAAACCGATTCGATGTTTGTCGGTGATACTCCACAGAACATTGTAAGGAACCCTGAAGTTTGGAGCGAAGCTGGGTTTAGCTGATTTGCCTTGACCCTTGTTAATATTTATTAGGCAATGAACCCTCTCGACGAATTGGAAATACATTGCCCTCGAATCCCTCACACAACTGCACAGTCCCTCAATTTGAATGCTCACAATGTTCTCAGAAGATCTACAGAACTCGCGAATTTCTATGAAGATAACTCAAAGATGGTCAGGTCGGATGAATCCCAGTAGGAGTCACTGGAACTGCACAAAAGTGGGCAACTCAAACCCTTACTCACGAAGAAGCATACAGGGCGTTCAAAAAAGAAGATGGCAAAGGGAGGCAAGGAAGATGATCGTGAAAAGTTGCTGAACAAGAACTCATAGCAGCGTAGCACTGAGTTTACCAAGCGAAAGTCTTCGGGTAACAAGAAGCTTTCGTCTGTGAGCAACGACAAGGATCTAACTGTCGACATGTAAGAGAGAGTCAAGCTCCTCAAGCACCAGTTAAAAATCAAATAAGAGGAAGTCAGGTACTACCGAAGGCATCTCGCCCAAGCCGAGAAACTCGCAGCACAAGCGTAGGAGAAGCTCAAAAGCAACGCTTTCGATTCACTTCAATCAATCGTGCACTACATTCAGAACGAACTGGACAGGGAAGCCTCCAGGGTATTTCCAGTCATCGCAAAACTTGTGGGTCTCTTCAGCGCTTTCCTTGAACAGCCAGCTCACCACCATAAAAGTAGCAATTGGAGCAATCTTCACACGGAGGCACCTTTGACGCCGATTGCGATTGACATCAGCACCATTCTTAAAAAGGACATCGGCTGCCTGGAGTAGAAGCTTGATCTGCTCAAGGCTTAGCACCGAAGGCTGAGCGGCATGACACCTCCACCGAGCGAGCTGATTCGGAGAATGAGACGGCTGTTCGAGCAGCAAGGGTCAGAGCTAACAAAGCTGCTGCAGATGGAGAAGGTCATGGAGGAAAGGGAGCCACAACGGAACCACCTCCTGTGAAGTGTGATTGTCTATCCTATTTCTACTCAATTCCATTTCATAATGAACCATGAAATTAAGACCCTCCGCCAATTGAATTATTACCTCGCTCACTGCTCATTGTGTGTTGCTGGGCCAACATTCTGAGCTTACAACGAACCCAACCTGGGGCTGGTGAGTAGCCGTCCACTCCTAAAACATTACTTGCAGCAGGTTTTCTGCAGACAAACAACACTACTTCAAGTTCTTTGGCTAGCTTCCGATAATGTCGCTGAATCAATGTGCGAACAATGTCACTTCCTTGACAACAGAGAAGTTATGAACTACTTCTTCGAGAAGTCTTCGAGGGTATGGTCACGTAGAATGTGAATCCATTCAGTGTTCCAAGCCTCTTGAACGCTTCGACATCGATCTTCGACTCATCGGGCAGGCGGATTGCAAGATGATCATGGGCGACGATATACTGCTGCTGTTATTTGACTGCCATAATATACGAGCACGGTAGGTGTTTCCAAACACTCAGAAAGTTTGACATTGGTACTGAGTGGGAGGACTCAGTGAGTCGGGTTAGTGGAATCCGATATTGTCCTAGTAGTTCCTTACTTTATGGCGAGATCTTCGGTAGCAGGTTTGCAGATTCTGGTAGAAGTTGCTCAATATAGAACGGCGCAGGCTTCTATAAGAAGGGATGGTTAGTCTCATAGTTGAGAATAATGCTGCTTGGGTGTAGTTCGTCTCTCCATAGAAGAAGCTTCCCTTTTGGACGGATGACACTTATTTCAGTCACTTCCTAGGGTTAACGTTCTTTTCCTAACTTTCTTCTTGGGTAGAATATCTCGCTTTGATTGGTACTGTATCTTTCACACGATGACAGAACTCCCTTCTGCTGTTCCAGAGACTTCTTGAAGATCCAAGCCCGTGATTCGCACAATACTGCTGTGAGCTTCCTCTTTTTGACATTGGGTCTGGTGAATCCGATCACAGCGACAATGTCAGCGATCGCTATATTGGTATCTTCCTGGCGGTCGCGTTCGGTTTAGAGGTTCAGTGCTTAGAAGATCTTGGTGACACAACTCCCCAGTAACAATTTCTGGGTTTATTGGTTGTTGTAGTCGCATTGAACAACTTGAACAGGCTTAAGATGCTTGCCACTACAGCTTCGTACTGAGTTGGTTCCGGTTCCATTTCAAATGATTATAATCTCGCTACTAGCTAGCGGGCTTTCTCTGCCATATATTATTGAAGGAAGCGTCTTCTAATATCTGGCTACTGAGAAAAGACTTTCAAGTTTGGCGCATCGGTGTAACTCACTAGACTCCTTGCCTCCTTCTACCTGGTAAATTTACTTTTGGCGTAAGTATTGAAATGCTGGTCTGCTAGTACGCAACCCAGTCGATTTGGACCTTATCAGCCTGGAAGTGCTTTCATAAATTCACTTTTTTACCCTGAGTCAATATCTAATCTGTGATATGCTGGTTGCAGCAGAAATACAATTTCAAAGCATGCTTAACAACTATCTGCGAACTCAGTCCTTCATGAGGTTGCGCAACCGTAACAAGCAAATTGTACTCTCCATTCCCCAACTCACGGCAAGAATTACTTTACAGGGAAAACTGGCTGTGTGCATTAGGCTTGCTAGCATAGTGCAGCAGCTATCGCCTCGTCCCGGGAATAGCAAGCAATACAACCCGTAATTTATCGGGTTAAGCTAGCCACGTGGCTCATAACTTACCAATGGTATCAGTCGATAATCTTTTAGTTGAGTATTACCGATGAGCAGTGACATGAAAAAGATGCTCGAAGAGAAGAGATAGTAGAGGAGAACTCAGTAAAGGGATCTCGACAAAGAGGATCTACTTACCGTCTTTCGTTAGCAAGAACTCCCACTGTTCCCAGACTTCAGAACATGTCTGAACTTGGGTTCATTATGGGAAACCAATGACCTACGATGCAGGGTCACCGAATGGTTGCATGAAAAGCTAAGGATAATCTACGACAGCTCGATAACCGACCCAACTTACCGAGAAAACGAGCTTGAAATTAAGGAGGGAATATTGATTTTCCTTCGCTTGTGCGCCGTCCCGATTGGAATGTACGTGC
>ERZ724508.373-NODE-373-length-32078-cov-5.537489_pt1 | contig 32078 bp, 56 predicted proteins | sample MGYA00376041_ERZ724508 | MGnify/ENA primary metagenome ERZ724508 (study PRJEB28724, sample SAMN07190887) | wastewater metagenome | isolation source: effluent of sewage treatment plant in Hong Hong | place: USA: Christiansburg, Virginia | collected 2016-03-01 ...
CGCAGTATTGATCTCAGCAGCAACCAAATATGTTCTGCAATGGAGCTTTGCTTCATTGGGCTACCCTCCATCGAAAAGATCAGGCTAGGTACCTGTTGAGTCACTCAGGTCGAAACAGAATCTATGATCTACAGTGCTTCTAATGGCACCCTTGGCCGACTCTAAAGTTGCTAGATCTTAGTTCGAACTCCTTCCGCAGTCTTTCGCCAGTGCAGAGGTTTCGGATGCCAGCATGCTAAGATTTGATCTTTGACTCAAACCAAGTGGACACGTTAATCCCAATAGGCAAGTCAAACTTCCCGTCGATGTCCAAGCTGAGCTTAAGTACGAGAACGCAGTAATGCAGACGATGTTAAGGTGGCAGACAAGTCTAAGATCTCAAGTATACCCTTCGACAACGAGAAATTACGCCTGAGGACCTTCATGACATTGTGAATTAAGCTGGAACTACCAAACAGTCTAACACCAATCATATCATCGTTCACTCTATCAGGAAGTCCAGCCGTCTGAGGCAGACCACCACGTTCCGATCGTTGCGTAGCCTCTTCCTCGTTTCAAAAAAATTGGAGGCTTTGCAGTTGGGTTCGCTGCTCCAGCCGTCGAATTAGAAGTATTGCAGCCTCGGAAGGCATCCCACCGTGTCGTCGATCTTCTTCAGCAGCGATGGGGTCAGGTTAGTTGCTTTTCTATATTAGAATTACTTCCTACCCGATTCTGAGTCGCAGATTTTCCACTTTTTCCAGTCGACAGAGAGTATGGATAAACTTTGTAAGCGTATTGGTCTTGATATCTGAGTTCGGAGGGATTGCTTCGTTGACTGAAATGTCAACTCCTACATCATACTGAACATCCTCGAGATACCGGACTCCCGCTTAGTAGGAACTTAGCTGCACAGACTTGTCAGCCATCGGGTAGCTTGGGTAGTTGGATTTTACTGGAGTGTCAGGTTTTGGGGCTTGCCCTCTATCGATCGAGCTAAACAACTGTTCGATAGAAGATTGAGAGAGGGTGCTAGCTGCTTTGCTCTGTTGGGCCAGGGTTTGTTTCTTGAACTGTTTCTTGTCGTTGGGTGGCTCCTAAAGCTGGTGAGGTCGGTCGCGCTTTAAGGAGTTCTCATCCAAGCCGTTCAGGTGGTGGTTCGAGGAAGAAGTTTGATACTGCTTTGGCTTTTCCCACATTTTTATCTCTTCCTCCAGCTTCCTGCATGCCTATTTTATCTGTTCTGCAGCTTGGGGGGAAATAGCAATTGTATCACTGCATACCTCTCGATACAATTGCACATCGGTGAGCTTGCCTTCAGTCATCTCCATCACCTTCGTGGAGATCTCACTTGGAAGTACAACATCCAGCTGGTCCTTTAACTTCGACTTTTCGGTTTTGAGGGAATCCTCGAACTTTCTCAGCTTCGTTGCATAGACCTCTTCAATTTTGTCCTCAAGCCTGATTCGATCGGCAGCTATCTCCTTGAGCGGCTGCAGGCGACTATTGAGCTCCTCCATGCGTTTGAACTCAACAAGGTCGTTATGGATGTGGGTCAGCAAGAAACAATTCTGGCATCCAACCTTCTCCTTCTGTTCACAGCCCGTGCTGGTACACACCATCAGCTTGGCTGCAGGCATCTTCTGATGGTTGCAGAGTGCCTCGTTCGTCGATGAAAGCAACATCTGGTTCCTAGACAGTTGGCGCTCCTCACTAAATTAATATAGGACTTCAGCGCCTTCCAAATTAATTTATAGTTGGAATTTAATAGTTGCAACAACTCTATCAATCCTTCCGCTGGATTTTAATTGAACCGTCTGCATGCCGGATTTCTATCCGACCGTCCGGGAAGTGGAACTCAACTTGGTCGTTATCGAAGCGGAAGATCTAAGCTAACAAGCAGGTGTACGTTCACTCGGTTTAGGAGGGTGATCTGGTCTACTTCCTTCTCGCTGAAGTAGTACAGAGTGGTGCCGTCTTCCAGCTTCTGCTTGATGTCCTTATTCTTGAAATGAATTATTGTGTAGCCGCCGAGTACCTCCTTGCGGATACCTGTCCTGAACAGGGTCTCTCGCACCCCATCAGCGTAGGTCTTGGTCACCTTATCGCCACTGTCTTCTTCGGAAAGAACTTTTCGCTGTTTGCTTCGGGTTAGCTGTTGTAGTTTTTGATACTCCCTTGTGTTGTAGTAATGCAGAAGATCCTCAATCATCTCCGGTGTGACCATCCTGACCGATAGGTTTCGAATATTATTGAGGTCAGACACATCCATGTCTTCATGATAGGGTTCAAACGACTCTTCTTCGGATGAGTGACTGATGTTTGATCGGGAACGGTTGGACCGAGACTGATTTTCAACTTCCCATCCAGACTTGAAACGATCTTATTAGTAAACAGGTTTGTGCCGCTGCTCTAGTGTTGATGGGGGGTTTTTAATATGGCCTTTTGCGGTTCCAGCAATCGGTTGATTTTTGGCGCGGTCAGTCTTCAAATCTTCATAATCAGGTATGAATCTATTGGATATGCTGCTGTTGTTGGTTGCTGTTTGGAAGGCTGATTAGCTTGTCTTGGTCTTATCGACCTCCTTTACGGGAACTCCTTCCTGCCTGATTTCACTGTGATTGTTTCTTCGGGACTCCACTTGTTTCTGCTCACTATACTTTCCATCGGGGTTGAGAATTGATTTGTGGTGTGGTTTGTTGCTGGTGGTTTCTTCCCTTGATTATTCCCTATCCTCATGAGTTGCTTGAGGTCGTTTGCTTGTTGTTAAGGGCTTTCGAGTTTCCCGGATATCTCTAGAATCCTTCTCGACCGATACATCAATCTATGATGGTTTGGTGTGCTGCTTCTTTTGTTCTGGGTAGTTGGCGGTTGAACTCGTCAGCATCTGTCGTTTGAGCTCTTCGATCTCACGTTTCAGCTTTTCGATGAGAATTCTGCTGCTGTTTTACCGTTTTTTAAAGTCTTCCTTTTCCTTCTCCCATTCTTTCTTTGCAGCCTCCAATTCTTCTTTTTCCTTTTTGTTTGTTGTGCTGCAGACTGCTTGTTTTTGACGCTCCGCCACCCTCCTCTCATTCTTGATCTGCTTCATCTCCTCTTTCTTTTGCTATTCGAACTACTCCCGATCTTGCTGCAGCTTCTGAGCATTCTGCTCCCTTTAGCTTTCGAGAACTCGCAGCATTTCCTCATATTTGCTCCGAAGTTTATTCAACCGTTGCTACTCTATCCTTACAGATTCGGATTCCAATGCAAAATGTTCCTTCAGCTTCTCCATTTTCCATTTTTCCAGCTTGATCCCCGGACAAATTTCAATTCTCTCCTCTTCAGGCTCTGAGTGTTCATCCTCGAAAATGTTACTATAAGTCTTTTTTTGTTTGTTTAATGCCTGTTTGGTGGCAACCCTTTCCTTTCGAGGTTCCGACCTGTCGTGTGGGTATTCTTCAGTATCGATAAGTTTTCGTCGAGCGACATTTGGGCTTTTTTAACGAGAATCCCCCTCCTCGACCTTGGGTTTGAAAGGCTGCTTCGATTTTCCTGCAACAGAGAACTCAGCCTTTGGTGCAAACTCATCATCTCTCATAATGCTGTTGTTTACCGCTGACTGCTTTGGTGTCTTCTTTGGAGGAGCCTTGACTTCGATTTGTTCCTACTTGGGCTGAGACTGCCCCGCTGCTCGATACTTTGCACTCGATAGGAATTGTCTAGATCCCTTCTTTAGGAAGTTGCTGATTCTCGGTTCTCGATGTTGCTGTTCCTCTTCAGGTCTCATACTAATCGGCTCTTTTCCAATCCTTTACTGGACCATTTCTTCGAATTTCATGCTGATTCCTTTGACAGGCCTATCCTCTATATCACGATAGGGGTTAGGCTTCTGTACTTCACTGTTTCTGGTAATTTGTGGTCGCGGTGCTTTTATTTGTTCGTAGGTCACCGAGGCTGGTGGGTTTGCATACTCCGCAAGTTCCTTGTTGAATGAACTCTTGCCTCCCACAGGCATCTCATCGAAAGGATTGTGAGCTGCTTTTGTTCGAGTATTCAACTGTGGTTGCTTCACAGGTTCGCCGACAGAACTAAATTCTTCATTCTTCATTGGGCGAATAGGCATGTCGTCGAAGCTTATTGGCTTCTTAGCTGCAAGGGAGGATGGTTGTTACTTCATCTGTGGGGCTTCATGCTGTTCAATATTCACTTCAGGTCGGGGCTTTTTTGCTGAGAATTTTGGGGCTTCGATGGCTAACTCCTTTCTTGAATCGGTTTGTGAATACTGGCTTGAAGTATCCTATTGGATTGTCTTGCCCAGGCCGGAAGTGCTTTGCCTCTGCATCAATTCATCTGTTGCCAATGGCATTCCCCTTGGTTTTCCTTCTGGAACCGACGATGGTGGGTTATTTTGATGCTCAAAAGAGGGATTGCTTCCTCGGACACTAACCTTCTTGACCCGAGGTTGGGATTGTTCAGAAGGCAATGACTAGTAACCTGCCATCGGTTGTTTAAATGCTTGAGGTTGGTTTGGGACTTCAAATGTTTCAAATTGAGCCGACCTGTTTCGTGGAGGTGGCTGTCTCATGACTGGTTCCATCAACGGGGTTCTACTATCGACGTGATAACCATCTTGGGGAGGTAGTCGACCTACCGAACTGTTCATCATCTGTTGATGCATTGCCTGAAATTGGGCCATCATCATGCCCATCATCATCGGATTGCTAAATCTTTCCACACACATACTTCATCATCTGCATGAAGTTCATAGCTTCAGGTTGAGGGGCCATTGATGTGGGGAATACTGATGGTGTTGCTGGAACCGACCAATCAGATGCAGTTCGTGATGCAGGAGGCTGTTGACGACCAACAGGTGGCTGTAGCATATCTCTTTGTGGACGCTCAGGTTGGTCGATTCGTGAAAGGTTCAGATACTCGTCTTGGTTAACAGTTCTCTTACTGAAAGAGTCTTCCTGACCCTGCTCCATACAAAATTTAAATTTGGCAAGTAACGTGCAGCAAAGAAAGTTTGTTCAATCGAGTCTCCACTGTCCCTTTCGGACAGGTGTCGCCTTCGACATCTTTCCAGTGGAACTTCCGACTTTTCTCGTTGAAAGGTCGTTTAAGCTGGACTTGATCTGCTCAACTTCCTGGCGAAGCTTCTCGACCTCAGTAGCATCCTGGGACTCACCAGGCCGGTGGGTTGAACTACTGAAAAACTTGTTGCTGGTGACACCCATGGACATGCTTTTGAGTGCATTGACGGAAGTATTTCGTTCGACTTCCAGGAACTGTATTTTCTTCTTGAGAAGAGCATTTTCCCTTTCGAATTCCTCCTTGACAGTCTTAAAGAAGACAGTTTCCTCCTCCGATGACCGTACCATGCTGCTTTGATCTCGCAGCAGCTGCTTATTCAATTTTTTTATCGTCGCATGACTCTTCTCCAACTCGGTGATCCTTGCTATCAGTTCTGATTATCTCTGCCTCTTGGCTTCCAACTCGCCTTTTAGCTGCTCTATTTGTTCCGTCAGGCGAACTGATGATCGGTACAGATGCTGATTGTTTTGTGTTAAAAATTGTACCTATTCCTCGAGCTTGCGCATCCGAAGGTCAGGCTATGATTGCTTCTCGTGCTGCGACTGATTTGTCCTTGTTTTTTAGAGCTGCAGCTGTAGCTACCTATTGCTGCCTTCCAACCCTTTGATTTTCTGGAGGAGCATGCCAATCTATGACTACCGTTAGGTCAGGAGGGCATTTAGCTGCGATGTCTCTTTATACTGCATGCTCACACTGTGCTCCCGACCAGTGCGGTTGGGAACTGCAAGTTTCGGGCTGAATGCTGGTGAACTCGATTCACGTTGCTCTCTCGAATTTTTTCGTTTGGACTGCAACAGTATCTTCAAATCAGGGGATAGATCGACTGTGCCCTTCCTGCTTGCCTGGTTACTGGGTTTCAAGTATTCCGAGAAGTCTCGTACCTGTACCCTATCTTTCAAGCTGCTCAGATCATCAAGCAGATTTTAATCGTACTGCTGGTCACTCGGAAGTCTCAGAGAATTGAGGTTGGTGTACATCCTATCGAAGAGCTGTCCAACTTCACGAAGCCCACTCTGACCTGGGGTTTGCTCTCTCTTCAAGCTATCTGCCTACCGCATGGGTGTAAATAATACAGGGAGACGATTTATAACTGTTGGGTACAAGAGTCGAAAAGAACAACCAGCATCAGTAGTCCTTGATATTATTGAATAACTAAGGTCGCAGCAGAGCCTCTTGTAACTTCTTCCGATACTTGATGTGGCTGGCAAAGTTGGTGATGCGGCTGTTGAAGATGTACCGGTAGGAGTGCTTGCGTAGGAATAAATTGCTCAGGATACGCAGCTCCTTGCAATAAGGGCCTTCCACCCACATGCTTCTCAGATCGGCGATCGTATTGATGTGCTTCTTTCGCTACCGAAACTCCTCCACGAACTGCTCAAACGGCACATCAACACTGCTTAGTAACCCTATCACCTGCTCGCGATTACGCTCGATGAAGGATAGAATCGCTTTGCCATAATTCTTTGGGATGTTTTTAGTCTCGTTGGAGGAGGGCGATCTCCGATTGGAGGAATCATCGTCGAAGTAATTGTCCAGCGATTGGTACATGCTGAGGCATTTACGCTTCGTTCGGCAAGTTCGTGGAGGCCGCTGGTGGATTGGTTCTGTTTTTTTGAGAATTGGAACTGATTCAATTTGTGGACTCGGCTGAGTGGGTTCAACCGATAAGTGCCCATTTTCGGAGTCCTAATTTGGGTTGCATTGCAAAAATCGTTCATATTGATCGTCGTGCATTAAAATACCTTAAGTGTTTGGCGTCTGGTTAAAGTGAGATGGCGTTGCTGGATCAGGGATATCGGAGTCTGGCTGAGTGACAGCTGACTGTTTTTGGGTAGCTGAGAGATAGATGGGCTCGAAGAAGCTCAGCAAGCCATCTTCTTTGAGTAAAAACTGACCGGGATGCCAGTAGTTTGAGCGTGGCGCCTCAAATGAAGATAGGCATCCGAGTATGTCATCGAGTACATCTGGTGGCTAGTACAAGTGCATAATTTATTGAATATATGCCTGACGTTGCTGCTATGTCACTTATGACGGCATGCAATTAGCTTATTTCATTAACCAACTCTCAGGCGCCGAACTCCAATATCATTGTAGTGGTAGGACCTAGTGCAGCTTGGCCTTTGCCTCCACGAAGCCTTACATTTGGAAAAAAATCTGAAACTAATGCGATTCTGGTCGGCAGCTTATAAGTCCTCCGAACCATCTGTAATTGTAGATGCACTTGCCATAATTATCAGCAAGCTCTGCTTATATTTCCGATTCAGTCATACCCATGGGGCCATTTAGTGTCCCACTCTAACCAATTGTAGCCACCCCATCCACAAGGTGGTATACAACTGTGACTAGCTGGGCGTGCAACGAGAGAATCTTTGTCATCAAAGTCCAGAGCATCAGATTTCTCATCCAGTTCGACCAGTTCTATCAGCCCAATCTACCGATCCACAGCGAATTTGGATGTCATCCTTATTATCAACACCGAGCAGCAGATTAAATACAATTGTTTCTTCCTCTTCTCTATTCACCTTTCGATTTCCAAACTTATTTAAATTCGCTGTCGAAAATCAAATGATGCTTGCATCATTCAGCCATCACTCTGCTCAGCCAGCTGTCGGGAGATACGCTAATACCGCTCCTCTCTTGCCGGAGGAACATACCTTCCGAAATGATGCCAAAATGACGCCCATCTCTGGACTTTATCGGGCATTATCCTGTGACTCCAATTCGAATGGGTTCCAAACAACGCCTGTCAATGGCCTTCTCAGCAGCACCCCTTTGGCGATGGAACACCTTCAAGTTGCACACCAAGCACAATTGGAACCATTCAAACGACCTGACGATATCAATGCTTCTTCAGCAGGAGTTGACCTGAAAAAACGGAATCCGTTCTATGATCAAGCAGCTTAAACCAAATAGTCAGGAGGTCTAAAATGGCTTCGATGGTTGTTAATTCTGCTTGCCATTGTCATCGTTGTGGGACTATGTTCTTGGGCACTCTGGATGTTTAGTCGCAGATCAAATTCAACGAGAGATAGACAAGGACCACAAGCTTTGAATCCTATTTCAACATCGACGGATGCGCTAAGAGAAGGACAGATCTTTACTGTGGCCTGCTAAAATGGCTTTTTTGCATCAAAAGGAAAATGCATTAAATGCTCAGCAGGTGCTACCTGGAATGGGACAAACTGTCTGAGAGAAGTCAACACAGGAACGGTAACACCATTAAAGGAAGGGAAGACGAAAGGTCCAATGCCATTTGGAACAACTTCAGTATCTGAACTTTAAGCAGTCAATGATAGACGACCACAAGATGTCGTGCCAACACAAACAGGACCCATCCTAACACCCAACAAAGAAATAGCAGTTCGGCCGAAACCATCACTATATGATGGCTGCCCCGAAGGCTATCTTTTAGTGGATGGCCACTGCACTCAACAGAGAATTGGGCACCTCCGCAAACATTGATAGACTATCATGTCTTTTTAAGCTAGTTTTAGGGTTGCAACCTGAATTGGCTCATCAGCTATATTTGCTTGCTTACGTTTAACAGGAACGGTTCGCTAAGCCTTCCGAATACATCTCGCAGGCGGTTGGATAACACTTCGTTCATTCTCAAGAATTCCTTTTCGCATGACTTGTTGAGAAAACTTAAGTACTACCGGGTTTGAACTTCTTGCTGGCTTTCCTTCGGGAGCAACTGCTCCATAACCTCTTACCGACTGAGTTCTCGGATATTCTGCACCTTATCCAGAACGTTCGGGGGAATAGACCATTGACTGGGATCCAGGTACATCTTGCTCTTGCGTTGCAGCAATTCTGACTTGAACTTGAGATAGTTCTCTTCAAGGTCGTTGCGTTTTCCGATGAATTCCCTCACCAACCGGTTTTCTTAGCCACTATATCGAAACACCATTCCAACATGCTCATTGAGGTTTTTACGAAGCTAATGTTGGAGCTTACCCCAGCCGTGAAATAGATTGTTTAGCTGGATCACTACTTCTGAGAAATTGTTGCATTTGGCTTCGGGAGCATAGTTAACCATGTTGGAGTATTGCTAGTGCATCTCAGCAAAGCAGTTACCGACTTTGAGCATGGTTTCGGCTGCCTTTTCTAAGTCACGTCCAAGGTTGGTGAGTTCGCAGTGCACCTTATCGTGCAGTCCATTCAAGGCGTTGCTGAAGACATCCACAGCCTTGATGATGCACCTGTTGCGAGTGGATAGTTCCACCTCTACTCCGTCTGCGCTTGGCATCTGCTCTAATGTCTTTGGTCCGGCTATCTTATCGTATTCCTTCTTCATATCGTTGAATTTGTTATTGTCGGGCCAGCTCACAAACGCCACGAAGATCTTGGTGTTGAATATTATTGGGTTCTGAGCCAGGCTATTCATGAAAAAATGGCAAAGCTTTGCTCTTCTCTCCAACGAACGTCTCTATTCCTTTTCCAGGTCAGTTATGCACTTTGAATAGGGTGGGATCTATATCACCTCCAATAGTACAATGTGGCCCGGGTAAAGTCGCAGCAGGGTGTTCCTGAGCCACTCCATATCGTTGTCGGATCGTTTGACTGACGACACGCTTGAAACGTTGCAACGTACAACAAACCATAGTTCTGCTGATCTGCCAAACCCAAACAACAGTCCCGGATTGATCTTTACTTCCGGTCTACAATCGGTCAAAATGTTACTTCTCGACGAACACCTCAGGACGAGGGTATACGTTCAGAAAGCCTTTAAAGGGGACCGAGTTCAATCGTTTGCTCACCACCAGATCGAAGAGATTGTATTTTTCATACTCCACCCTCTTCTCCTTCTCCTGAAATATGCTGATGATCTCCTTATTGGTCACCATCTCATAGTTGGCGAGTGCCTTCTCATGGGGTATCCTGCTCTTATTGCCTAACTCCACTTGCTTGGCCTTGTAGCTACGCACGACAGTTTCGAGCTCCTGCAATGTCCAGCTATCGATGCTACTGCCTTCCTTCTTCAGCGACACGAGATATTCAAAGAAGTCTTCCGCAGGATATCCTTCCTCAATGATGTGCTGCCTTAAATATGCTTGCTTCTTGGCTGTCTGATCCTCCATCAGAATGCTATGAATTCGAATATAATATTGAGCTATCGAAAGTGTCACTTCCCTCGGCGGGGTTTGTTTGATCTCGGTTTGGAGTTTCGTTGCTTTGAGATTTTCTTTGGGCGAAGTGGTTTAATATCTGTCCTCTCCTCCTGCTGTCTCAAGGAAGGGCCTTAACCGTCGCCTTCTTCAGCTAATCTCTTGGATTCCATGCGAATGTTCTTCTTCTACTTGTTGCTTATAAACCACGATTTCTTGGGTCTATTCATGATTTATTTCTGGTGCTATTGGATATTCTCCAGTTTTTGAACTTCCATTTCGGCGATGCGCAACTGCCGTTCCTGACGCTAGTCGTCAATGATCCTTCTATAGTCCCGCTCCAGCTCATCGATGTTCTTTTGATTCTCCAACACTGACTCCTAAGCCAAGCTGAGCCGATACAGCTGGTCACCTGTGCTTTTGATCATCTTCTTTAGTTTCAAACACTCCTTGTCGTCACAGAGGGTCAAGCAACTTCCCTTAGCTCCTGCTCTTGCAGTCCTACCTACCCGATGGATGTAACGAGTAAGTTCGGTCGGCAACTCAAAGTTAATAACAGACTTGACTTCTTTAACATCCAACCCCCTGGCTGCTAAGTCAGTAGCCAGCAGATAGTCGTACTTTCCTTACTTGAAGTCGTTAAAAGCAGTGATCCTTTGGGTTTGACTGAGGTTGCCGTGAAGCTCACATGCCGGTATTCCCAGCAATCCAAGCATAATTGCCATTCTGTGACACTGCTTCTTCGTCTTGAAGAATACAATGACCTTCTTGGTATATTCTGCAACCTTGCTCATCACGGTCAGTAAAGCAGCTTATCTAAAGCTTTCGGAGTCTTTTGATAGCTTGTAGACCTGTTGATGCAGCTTTTCGGCAGTTGAATTTTATGGATCAGCTGATAACCTTATCGGTTTTCGCATGCTCATAGCGGCGAGCTTGTCGATACTGCCACCCATAGTGGCACTGAAGAGGAGAGTTTGCATTTCACCATTCAAGTAGCTCAGGATTTCTTTTATTTCGCTTTCGAATCCCATCTCCAACAGTTTGTCAGCCTCATCGAAGACCAACATTTGAAGATTCTCCAAGCCAAAGCTCATACTATTGGTGAGAAGGTCTAGTAGCCGACCGGGAGTTGCGATCACTACTTCCGGAAAATTGCGGAGCTGGCTTTCCTGCTTTTGCACTGAGCTTGCACCGATAACCAGACAGGCATCCAGCCCGACATATTTATTCAAGACATTGAAGTTTTCATAGCATTGGATGGCAAGCTCTCTAGTTGGTGTGACAATGAGTACTCTGCAGTAGTTGACTGCAGTGCTTCTGTAGAATCTTTGTAGAATCGGTAGCAAGAAAGCTGCAGTCTTTCCCGACCCTGTTATTGAACTCGCCATAACATCTTTGCCGGATAGAATAGCCGGTATGACGAGCGACTGGATGGGAGTAGGCTTGCTGTAGCCCGTTTCGCTAACAACCTTCAACAGTGGCTTGATGAGTTTGAGATCTTCGAATGTCTTGAACTGTTGTGGTTATTTCTTCGTGTCGGCATGCTCGTTGATAGCTGGAACTACAGGAAGGCTCGGTACAGCGTTATCTCTGCTGACCTTGCCCTTGGAAGACTGCCTTCTGTACTTATCGATCTTATCCTGGAGGGAATTTTGTTGGATGTTCTGATGTGAACCCTCCAGTATTTCAGATCTGACGAGGGTCTGTTTCTTGGAGAGCCGGATGCCACTGCCTAGATCGTCAAAGAAGGAAGTTGGTTGGGTGGCTTCGAAGACTTCCTCAGGGTCGTTCATTGTTGAAATGACTATTATAAATGGCAGCGACAAATTTATGAGCTAGGGCGAACAGCATTGCAACTCCAGCTAAAGTTGAATAACTTGTGTAATGCGGGTGCAATAGTAGGCAGTTTCCATGAATGAATCAACTAGCACGAAACCATTTTTGAGGGAAATGAAAGCATGCCTATGGCTCGGTTCTCGAGATCGAGCACTCAGTGGGACGCTGCTCATACCTCCCGTGGTTCCTCCTCGATGTCGTGGAGCTCTTACTCTTGATTCTCCCGACCCACCATTCTGTACAAGCGCGTTTTGAGCCTGCGAAACTGGTATTCAATCTCTCGGGGGTGGATGATGCGAGGTATCACATACATCAGAAGTAACAATCCTGCTACTTTCAAGAACCTGTCTTAGCTTTGCATTGCAGTTTAACAAAATAATTTACTAAGGCTAGCAGGAGAAATGTAGCCAATCCAGTTATGTGGCCAAGTAAGCCGTCAGTTCAGAACTGCACAACACTCAAAGGGTTTCACTGGATGCTTCTTGGGGATTGCTAAGCTGTATTAGAGAACATTTGGATGCTTGACCAGCCCATTATTATAGCAACCAGCAACATCAAGCATGCGATCTAATATATTCTCTGACTGCGCATGAAGGAGAAAGACGATCACCTCGGGCTTCGAATGAAGACTTACAACTTCGTGCGGCGGCTCGGCAAGGGAGCTTGGTCGACCGTCTACGAAGTCTTCGATGAGAAAACACGGGGACCTGCAGCATGTACCCACCGCTTTAAGATTAGGCAAAGTCATACCAAAAAGACTCATGGATGAAACCCCGAAGCTGAAAGAACTTGTTCAGACGGAGATCGCAGTGCTGCAGCGCTGCTTCAACGATAACGTGATCAAGTACATCGACTCATTCGGCAACGATCGCAACGTTTATATTTTCACGGAATACTGCAATGGCGGCGACATGGAGGAGTATCTCAAGTCCAAGAAGACGCTCGGGGAGGACGAGGCTGTGGAGTTTCTCAAACAAATACTCAACGGGTTTCGGGTACATTGTTGGTTGATGTAGGGACTACACGAAGTAGGAGCCATGCATCGGGACTTCAAAGCAGCAAATGTGCTCCTTCACAATGGAACAGCCAAGATTGCCGATTTAGGCTTCGCCAAAATTCTCAAGAACAAAACTATGACCGGGACAATCCTTGGCACGAGTGTTACAATGGCTCCAGAGCTCCTAGAAAGCCGCTCCTACGGTAACGAATGCGACATTTGGTCAGTGGGGGTTGTTTACTTCCAGTTTCTCACAGGTGACTACCCGTACAATGCTATCAATGACATGGAAATTCTCAAAAAGATAAAGAACTCTCCTCCCAAGTTTCCTTAGACACTCGAGATTTCAGAGGAGTCCAAAGACTTCATTAAGAAATGCCTGACAATCGACCCCAAGAAGCGAATAACTTGGAAGGCAATCTACGAGCATCCCCTACTGTGTGACACCAAAGCCAGCAAGATGCGACAGGCCTATGTGGGAACCCTCAAAAGCAAGATCAGCCTTAACAAGAACAAAGAATTCTATGAACAGAAGAAAGATATCAACCCAATGAAGGTTATTGAGGAGAAGTCCTTTGAGTTCTAAAAAGCGCAGTTGGAGGAATCGCTTGACTTCTCGAAGTTGCAAGAAGAAGCCAAGAAAAAGAAAGCAGTGGAGACAGCACTGAACCAATACTCTCAGTGTTATCTCGAACGCCGTAACAAAATTATGCTCATCCTCAAGTACGGCATATCACCCATCTTCGATTTGCAGGCACTGCCGATCAACCAGAACCTCTATGCCTTTCTGATGTGCAAAAAGGCTTTTCTGGATATCAGTGAATTCAAAAAGGCAGTTAACGGTCGAGCAAACATATTCAAGATCACCACTTATCTGGCCGAGTTTGGGGCCAGCAAGGAATACGTGGGCATCATTGAGCAGATCAACAATGACTACGACATGATCGGGGCATACGCCAATTCCTTCATTCTCGAAGTGGCAACAAAGAATCCAAAGGTGAAGGCCGAGCTTACGCTTGAGTCAGTTACGCCCGATTTCCCCCAAATCCTAAAGGAAGAGCTGAACAGCTACAGCTACCAGCTCTACGACCAGCGCAATAACACAAAGGTAAGAAGGCAGAACGTCATCCGACTCATGACATTTGTAGCGGATCTGGCAAATGGAATCAACATGAGCAGCGAACAGTACGATCGGCGCATTGAAAGCCTCGACTACAATCTCATGGAAAAGGAATTCGGCAAGAAGATGCAGGCGCTCTACGGAAAGTGATCATGTTTATGGCTGGATGCGCTTTGATGTCCTAAACTGCGATAATATTGTATACGCAATGTAGCCGGTCACTTGGACCAAACAGATATTGCGGGACGGCAACGGAACCACCCCCCAGCTTTATCAAGAGGTGAACTTGACTGTGCTTATGCGCTATCTACCAGATGAACTGGTCTGTGAAGGCAACCAAGTATTCCGAATCGTAGTTGGAAGAGGAGATACTCTGCCTGCATTAGAGGAGGCCATAAGGGGTATGTCGGTCGGTGAGCAATCATGTATGACGATTCCGGCGGGTCTCATCAACGACGCAAGTATTGAATTTCCTATCGTAGAATTCGAGAAGGGCAAAGATTTAGTTGTGGAAGCGTAGATTAAATCACTGGGTAGGGTGTTACAACCTGACGAATGTTTAGGCTTCGACTATCGCACAGAGAGAGCCAAGGAACTTCGATCGGCAGGAAATGAGCTGATGAAGCAGAAGAAGTATCAAGAAGCTTCACAGGTCTACAAGAACGGCTACGAATTGGTCGAGCTCGATACTGGCAGTGAAGTCGACCAATCCAAGATTTTGCTGCTCTCCAATCTTTCCCAGGCGTACCTCAACTGCAAAGTAACATTCCGACTAACCAAGGACTACTAAAAGTGCGTAGAGATCTGTACAAAGGTGCTCAACGACTCTCCTGAAAACCAGAAACTGCTCTACCGAAGGGCAACGGGTTTGAAGTTCCTCGGAAAATTCGATGAAGCCATTGGTGATGCACAGACCGCTATCAAGCTCTCAGGATCCTCTGAGGAGTTCGTACAGCTTCTTGAAGACATTCGCAAGCACCAGCAGGAATCACTGAAGAAGTAGAAGGCAGTCTACTCAAAAATGTTCGGTTGAGAAGCCTAAGATCGCTGCTCTTTATCGTTCCTATTACCTTATCAAATGGGCTTATGAAGAGCTTTTATAATCAATACAGTACGACGGAAGATGGCGACCAAGGAAGACATTATCATGACGGCCAACAGTGTATTCGAATCGTACGATACCGACAACAGTGGCTTTATTGACCGCTCGGAGATGAAGACAGTCGTCACCACGCTCTTCAAAAAAATCAACGACAAGACAATCTGCACAGATACCCGATTGAACAAGCTCTTCACCAACATCGACAAGAACAGCGACAATAAGCTAGGCAAGAAGGAGTTCCAGCAGCTGGTAGCATTGTTCCTGGACCCAACCCAACCCGAACCAGAAGCATGATAAGCTAGCAAACAGCCATAATGCTGACATAAGTCAGGTAGACCTCATCCTGAGTTGAGGTTGACCTCGTTCCGTCTCGAACTCGGTATTCTTGAAGTAACCCTCGTAAAGGTGGTTGACCTGCACGTCGTAGAACTACAGTGCAAGGCAAAAGTGAGTTACCTCCACAAAATGTGCAAACTCTTGCTTCCATTTGAGGTACACAGTGGAGAGGCTTTCCTGAAAGTTCGAGAGCTCCTTGATGGCAATATCCCTGTTGAGTAGCGCCAAACTGACGTAGTGGTAGTCGAGTTCCAGCAGCTCGTTGTACTCATTCTCCTTTATGATTCGCTTCAGCACATTTTTACTGAAGAGCTTGCTGAGACCTATCAACTGCTGCTCAGTCATCCTCTCAGTTTCGGGTAGATTGCGGAAGCGTTGTTCGATGTAAAGCATATTGCAAATGCACTCCATGTAAAGGCGGAAAGCCTAGTTTAGCACTGGCGCATTCTTACTCGCCAGCATCTTCTTCAAGAATGTCTTCAAGTTACGGCAGCGCTTGCTATTGCTTGTTTCTATAGCTTGCCATACCTACCAGTACTACTGCGGTACGATGTCACGGGTGATGTTGTCTGCCGAAGGAGACAGTTTGCGGTCTGTGAACAGGAATCCATTTTTTAAGCCTGTTAAGGTCTCCACATACTCGATCTCCTTCACGATCATCACCATCACATTATCAGTCAAGGTTACCACCGCATTGATTTATGGTGGTTAGCTGTTCTCCTTTTCGATCAACGGCGACTTAGCCTCTTCAACCTGACTCTTTGAAATGGCCTCGATGATTTCATGCTCCTCCTGTTCATGCTGGGTCATCATGGTTAATTATAAGAATGATTGGGAGAAAGGCGCCTTCGGCAAAAAATGCTGAGCAGCCGGTCGTACAAGGTGAGCTAATGATCTTGGATGGAAAATTAGGCAGTATCTATCAGCCGGCACGAAATCGCTCCGATGGATCTGTTAGATGCTATTTGCCTCTGAAAACTTTATTCTAAACTCAGTGAGCTGTGTTTCTTCTAATCTTCCCAATCTCATTTTTTGGCCATTATTTATTCGATGGTTGTTCATTCCCCCCATAACAGGTATGGATGCATCTATCTGTACGTACTCCCCTCAGAATACGTTAAGGCCCGTTTTAAATTATACAGTAAGCACATTGTCATTTCCATATCTGTCTGTCCCGTTGAGTGGCTCGTCACAAGTCCTTTGTCTTCAGACGGGCTTCTAAATAACTACCAGTCAACAATTTCACAGTATCGGGCGATCTTACCAAATCTATCAGAGTCCAGTAAAGTCGATCCTCAGCTGGGAGGTCGTTTTCCAATCGTGCCAAATAGATTGCTTCGCATATTGTCAGTAACGGGTCGGCCATCGGAATATCGGTCAGTCCAATAAGATTAGCACCTCCTTGAAAAATGAACCGAAAGTAGTTGGCTACCACGAGAATGATCGAAATGTAGAATCCCATCACGCTGTAGCCGAATATGGCCTGACTGTACTTATCGCTTACCACCAAGAAAGTCAATCCCCCTTCGATAACCCAATACTTGTTCTGCGACTTTTTTCCGCGTTCCGCGTAAATGACTATTGACTGACGTTGCTGACCAAGCACATGCAGACCATTGTTGTTATCAAGCCTTATAGATGGTTAATAGAAGTCTGGTAAGAAAAATTTTCTGCTAGCCAATAATGTCTATTTGAATTATTGGACTCTTTCTGTTGGAAGCCGAAGCGAATTGAGAGTAAATATAGGTGTTGCTGAGGTATGCTGCCGATAAAACTTAATGGTTAGCAGTAGTTCCCACATAGATTCGTCAGGTTCGTCGAGAAGTCTTCGTTCACTTCCCTCTGAAATCTCCCAATAGGTATCAGAGTAGGATTCGAGGCTGACGAGCTGTACAGTTTACTTTTCGATATTGTAGTTGTCTATGATGGCTTCGATTTCGCGATCTTCGAACTGTTATGGGGTTGGCGTTTGTATCGAGCTGATATGGGAATTTACGAAGAGCGGGTATTCGTTGCTGCTGTTGATGCGAAGAGTGAGGTAAGCTGAGCCACCAACGAGCCCATTAGTTGCAGCAAGTGGATTAAGACTTGAGAACAAGACTAAAGGACCAAAGATAAGGAGAACGATTCCAAAGAGCAATGGGCACCCCATCAACCATTTCTTCCACCCTTCTATTTTGCTTCCCATGCGTTTGCCCTGTAGAAAAAGTGAGTTGCACTTAGCAACGAATAACCTTCCGAAAAGATCCTAGAACTTGATCCAGTCGAACAGTCTCATGGTAGTTTTGCTGACGAACCAGTCACTGAACACTTTGAACTCGAAGAGAAATGGGACGACCCGCAGAGCAGTATATACATATCCATTGTACCAAACATAGCGATCCATGAAACCTCGGGAGGTACGATCAATTCCATCACGCACCTGCATTGAACTCAACATAAAATAGACACAGTAGAGTGTGTAGAAGCCCTTTGAGTAGAAGTTGCGGGTGTGCGATGCCGATCGTTGGGGGATAAACCACACCATCATGTAGTGTACGATTCCCAATACAGTACATTGAAGCATGTACTTCAGAATCAACGAACAGTCCCACTTACCGCCATAATCCCGTAGGTTGAGTAGCACGATAAAACGGTCCAAAAGAGTAATGAAAAGCTGAAGGAGCAGCCAACCGACCATCCCACCAGTAAATTGGTTGTATTCGACAACTGAGTTGATCTGAATGTTTGCATCGAGAAACATCCTATCGTAGAACAGGAAGCAGTAGGCCAGACATATCAGCTCTACACTTGTGATGAATGTTGAGTAGTCGTAACCGTGTTTGTGCTAGCCTTTCCAAAAGGTCCATTCGAGAAAGTTATCGGCCTCCTCGTAAGACTGTCGCAGCATTCCCGATAATTCTAGCCGTTCAGCAGCACTATCTCTGAACAGCATGTTCCTTATCAAGGCTATCTTCATGGGTTAGACTTAAGGGACTGTCTCTTTGAAGAGCCCAAGGGAATGCAGAAGGAAAGACTGGCAGAGAATCATTGCAAGCAAGACAAACTCACAAAGCAAGGAGGTAGGATCCTCCCCGATCAACACCGTTAATTGAGTCAGTGCAATGAGCTTCATGCTAACTAAATACTTGATGACAATGATTGCGGATGTCCATACAAAGCTAACTCTCCAGTAGATCTTGCCAGCCATGTATTGCTGTTCCATCCCACACAGGAATACCGAAATAGGGTAGAATGCCATCAGCAATCCGCAGTTGCTGGTAAATTCCACAATCATGACCAGAAAGATGAGCAATTGCCAATTCGATAGCACCGCTTTTATTGTCAGCAACAGCCGATAACGCCTTTCTTCTCGTGTCTTTATCTCAGCCGCTGTTTGGTTCTTTCTTCCTTCATCCTCTATCTCGGCTGTCTCCACAATCACGGTCTGGCGTACCTACTGTTCGATTTAATGGGGAATGATACTTGTTGGGGATTGCAGTTGCTCAATGACACTGTCCCTTTCTGTATTTGGTTATCGGGGATAACGATGGTTTTCATGCTCCATGAGTTCCTTTCGAACTGTTTCAACCCGATCCAAAAGTTACTCAACCGTTCTATCCTCCTCCATGAATTCCCTGTCATAGTAACCCGGCAGACTTGCAAGCCCCTCCTTCGATATGCTCCTCAACCTTACTAATGGAAGGTTGAGTCCCTACACGTATAACTATGCTTCCCGGAGAGGCTTCATAATGAGTGGATCGATAAGGTTCGCGAGAAACTCAAGCAGGCTGTTCATAAAGTTGACATTGTATGGTATTAGAAGCTCTCTTCGTATATCCTTTATGTTCGGATCACGCTTTAATCGTTGTAAAAAGTCCATGACTTCCTCGAGATTACTATGTACATGACTTCTTTTGTCGAGAATGCGAAATCTCTCTTCAAGCCTCCTGTCGTTCTATCTCTGCGCAATGGCTATCTTTAAGATCTGTGCCCGATGATACGCCTGCTCATGATGTCTGTCCATATGGAAGTTGTACTCACTGCTCTTGAGCAAGTCGATACCAAGCTGGAAAAGAAACACCAGTAATGCTTTCGTCAGCTTGCTTCTCGCACTCATTGGTGAACACAGTAGTTCAGTGCAGTACTCATGGTAAATTGGTGTTGCGATGACGTAGTAACCCAGTAGAAATACCACTATGGTACCCTGGAGAAGTCTGAAGTATGCCTTCCAGAAAGTAATACTGTGCTCTCGGTCGGAGAGTTCGTCGGCGAGGTACTCTCTTAGAAGAAAGGCCACACTCAAGGTACATAGGAATAGGTTTGGCAGGGTGAATTAAGACAAGTACAAAGCCACCGAAATCAGGGTAATGTAGAGAGGGTTCAATACGACAAGATACCGGTATGCAGATTTAAAGAACAGATGAAAGCTTTCCCTGAGTTTCGGTCGACGCACAGAACTAAGTAGACCTACAAGCCATTTACTGGTGTTAACCTTGATACGACAGTAGAGTGGGAGTGAGGCAATCAGCAGTACCGAAATCAGAAGTATCGCCAGCTCCGTTGAATTTTTGGCGAAGCTCATATAGTCTATCCATTGATCACTAAAGCCAAATATATTCACAGGATTCCAACTGGAATTGAGTTCTGTAAATTAGGGTGGCATTCCCTCATAGACATATGCGTTTTAGAAGTTAAGAAGAGCAAGCAAGTACTCTAGGATGACAATAAGGGAGAGGCACCTGAAGGTAAGGAGCAGGCCTTTGGTACCGTAGTGGTTTAGCAGGAAGGCAATCAGAACGTACGGCACACTCTCTGGAGTAATACGCATCGTAGAGCATAGTACCAGCAGCATCACATAGCAACGTTCGATGAGTTTGTTGGCTGCCAGTCGCAAAGACACCCGCATACTCGTCTCAGATTTCACCTGTTTAACCATCGATAGCTCCATGCTCTCGGTTAAGTGTTAAATGTTCTCCTAGTGCTATGAGGCGCGATGAGAATGAGCCTCATGTAGCTTCGGTTCTATTGATAACGGGCTATTGGATACTTCGGAAGGTCTACTTCGGTATTCCATGTCAGCCAGCCTCTCTACAAATTTGCAGACTTTCAACTCGATGATAAGTAGAATGCAGAACAATAGATATGGAGCAAGTGTCCGAATGTACCCTCCGGTTCGATGTCTCGACGTCCCATAAAGATAGAGCAACCACTGTATGCTGAGTACTGTCGTCGGTTAGAATAAATCCACAGCTTCTTTCTTCGCGAATAGTTAAGCAGAGTATACCAAGAAGAGGTCGACTGCCAGTAGGATAGAAATGTATTTTCTAAGCGCCTAGTGTATCCGGAGTTTTGAGCGAACAAGATTCTACTCTAAATGGTCGAGGTCTTGGAGGAGGTGGCTGGTTCGGCATTGAAAGGTAGCCAACCAACGTTGATAGGCTTCGCTAATCTCTGATAGAATCGTTTCGCCGGTGAGAGTTTGATGCTGGAAGCTACTCAACTTTTAATAATAGAGGCAGAAGACCATAACCATGAGAAGTGACGCTGCGTTGAGCACGAAGCAGGCATAGACTGCAAGAAGCAGGTAAAAGCTGCTGAGATAGAGTCGACTGCCAGTTCTGAGTATCCACCGAATCCTCGTAAAAGTGTCCAAGTGTGTGATGCTGAACAGCACATAATTGTGGTAGATTTCGTGGGCTTTCTGATCTTCATGATCATCAGTCGGCTGCTATCTTCCCCGAATGAGGATACTCAGATACTCCATCGCAAGAAAAGCGAGGAATACCATCACCAGGTCTAGAGCAATTGTGAGCTGGAACTTGGTGATTGCGTACAAATACAAAGTTGAGGGGTAGTCTACTGATAATCCCAAGAGCCTTTGGTACTTCACAAGAAACTGGAAGAAGGGGAGACTCTCCAAGAGGTCGTAGAGTTGTCTGTATTTCGTAAACTCAAAGAAGTAGCGTACGATGATTTGAAAAGCTATGAGTCGACTTAGTATCAGCCAAAGTTTATTCAGAAGCGTGGGTGGGGCTTGACAAATTTGCAACACAAATAGCGCGAGTGTCCACACCAAGAGAGCAGAGGATGTTATTGCAAAATCCTCCATGAGGAGAACCACAATGATACTAACAGTGGCGCCCCAGAGAATAGACTTGTAGTACACTATTTGCAAGAGGAAGCTCAGAGAACGTAAGGGAACGAGGTAGCTTCGAAATATTTCTTTGACGTTCTTGGACTTCTATTGGTACGTGCGACTTTTGTAGGTCCAGTACTGCAGCACCACGAATGTTAGCATAAGGTACGGCAGCAAGTTGAAATTCGTGTTAGCAGGCTCGGTGTTATAGTTCTTGCTAAGTCCGATGAGCTCGAGGATGCTACCAGTCTGTGGGCTACCATCCACCATGCTATACAAGTATCGGCTGATCACGAAAACGTTGAACATTGTCAGCAGGTATTTCCAGTTTCGGTTGCGAAACGACCGACTGCCCGATTCGCTTCCAAGTGTAATGAAAAGCAATAGCACTGTCATGAGTCCAAGGTGGAACAGGTTCACCTACTTCAGCCCGAACCAGCATAGAATGATGAGAACGAGCACAAAGCACCACCGAAGCCAGAGAGCTCGGATGTCGGCTAGCCAATCCCCATGATTGACTCTCCAATGCAGTATGAGAACCAAACTGATGGATAACAACTCGACCCAGGCATGACCCGATAATTGGTGAACTACATAGAGAGCAGAGGCCGAACTGATCATGACATATTTCAGTAGTTTAGGTGGCTAGACATACTACAACGAAATGATGTAGACGTATAGAGGCAGTTCCAAAAGACTCTCCTTGAACAGAAAGTAAGGCAGAAGCAACACGATATTGTAGGACTGTGACTGTTCGACCGTATCACTCATAACTTCCTTATGTTACCGTGGATGTTCTGGAAGTGGTTCACTCTGCTTATCCAGCAGCGACCTCCTGAGTTCCTTCATTTCGACATAGTCATTGCTGTCCTCAGCAGCTGAGGCTGGCAGCCATTAGGATCTTGGTCTGCTCATTACTTATTCGACTTCTATCACCTGGCTTGGTTCCAAGAGTATGCTTCCCAGTTACAAGGCCAGCAACAAGTCTATGAGCATGAGTCTGTTGTGCTGGCTGAGTGGCAGTAGCCACTTCCACTTGGAGCCAGAAATGCTGAGAGACACGCCAAAGCACTGATAAATAAGAAGCAGCTTAACAAGTGCTACTATGAGAAGTGTTGCTGTGCGATGGCGCAGCTTCAATAGCAAACAGCTTGCCCCGAACACTATTAGCTGAATAGTTCCGTTGCTATGAGATTGCTGGTTTTGCAGAAGACTCAGAACGATGAGATAGGTAGGCACCACATACTTGTCACGGTGTGCAGTAGAAACTACTTCGTAAGAGTCGTTGGCTTTACGCGCGAAGAAAACGATGCTCACGATTGCAATAGGCTAGAGGAAGCTTTCTGGAGGAAAGGAGCCGTTGAGATGTTGCTGCCACATCGTCACTAGAAACTGAACAGCAAGGCCACCCACCAAACTGCCTGTAAACACTTTCTTGAGATGCACGATACGGCTGATTGGGGTTAGAGGCAGTCCCTTGAGAACACACAGAAGCAGTGCCACTGAAAATCCTAATGCTCGATCACCGATTGTGCAGCAGGCGAAGCAGACAGCCAGCTGAAGGTATTCTGCCAGCCGCAACTGCATTTCTATTATCAAATTTGGTGAGGTTCAGAAATAGTGTTGAGAGTTATTCCCGTCTCGTAGTCGTACTTCCCCATCGATCAGATATTTTAATACTGCGAATGATAGACTGGGTCGTGACAAAGGTAAAGGGACTCGTTTACTATGGAAGTTGGACTGCAGTCATCATCTTCATAGTCGCGGTCGTGATGCTGTACCTCTTCCAGAACAAACTCATCTACATGCCGGGTAACTATTCTACTGATCTAGTCGTGCCAGGACTTTCGAAGTCTCCTGAGGATAATCCAAGGAGCTATCGCAGTCCGAAGGAGCAGGGAATGGGTTACTAGGACCTGAACATTATCTCTGGAGATGGAACGAAGTTGCACGGGTGGTTCGTTCCACATGAAAACCGTAAAACAGCGCGAACAATCATCTACTACCATGAAAATGCAGGCAGTAACGATGTTGCATTAGCGTAGACATCGGCACTCGGATCGACTTCATAAAGGCATACCACAAGCTAACACAATCGAATGTTGCGCTCGTCGCCTACCGAGGATTTTCGAATAGTGAAGGAGCTCCAACTGAAGAAGGTATTAAACAAGACTCAATTGCCATACTCTCCCATGTTCTGAACAACATTAGCAACATCGACCGGACCAAAGTATACCTCCATGGTCGAAGCCTTGGAGGAGCCGTCGCAGTATATGCTGCCACCCACTCGCCCGAAGCCAAGTTGGTTCGAGGTGTTATCCTTGAGAATACCTTCACGAGCATGTCGCATATGGTGGATGCAGTGTTAGGTCGTCTGAGCTTCTTGAAGCACATAATTCTACGCAACCACTGGAAATCCGAGGAAATCGTTCACCGAGTTCCTGCCCCAATTCTCTTTATTAAAGGTAAGGAATGAGTGAATATAGCAAAACTGGATGAGTTGGTTCCATTCGCGCACATGAACCGCCTGAGTGACATCGTGAAAAAGGAAGGCGGGATCTGCAGTGAGTACATCGTCGAGGACGGTACCCATAACGATACTTGGGGGCGCAACCCAATTAAGTACTTCGAAGAGATAGTCAAGTTCTTCGAGCAGTGCTAGTCCAAGAGACAATGATGAGTTGGTAAAACGAACTCGTACTGAAAGCCCTCCGAGTATATCTGTTTCCATTATAATTCAAACGATCACTGCCTTGAAGCGATGGTAACTGCAGAAGATGTTGCAGCCATTCCATCCTGGATCATTCAACCCACCCAGAATAATCACGGGCTCTGTCTCTGCAGCCAGAGGTTGGCAAGAGACCTGAACAAGCTTAGAGAAATGGGCATCGGTGCCGTCGTGACAGTGGCCTACGAAGCAAGGGATATTGTGCTTCCACGTGACATCAAACGACTGCATATCGACATGGTCGACGCAGAGGAGGAGAAGATCTACGCGTATTTCAACACTACCTACCACTTCATCGATAACAACCTCCACAAGACGAATGTACTGGTGCACTGCGTTGCGGGAGTGTCCCGCAGCCCAGCCGTCGTGCTGGCGTACATGATGAGGAAGTACAATCTAACGCTGCGGGAAGCCTGGTTGCTGGTCGATTCCAAGCGAAATTACATAAACCCCAACGTTGGCTTCATGAAACAGTTGGAGCAGTACGAGAAGGAGCTGGAAAGTGAGCGAGAAGCATGCACTTTAATTTGATTTCTGCAGGAACTAGGAGGGTTGCCAATGAATTTCTTGGCGTGCAAGTGGATATTGCGCAGCTGTTACTTTTAATCGGCTGAAACCGTTGTGATAGTTGAAGTCTGCCAGCTTTGTAATTTGATATCCTATGAGATCGTCACTGTTTTTGGTTGTGTTGGTGTTGGCTACGGTGGTCAGCTGCTACGAACACGAGTAACATGTGCTTGTGCTGGAAGAGAGTGACTATCCATCAGTCATCGATGAGTTCCCATACGTCATGATCGAGTTCTATGCTCCTTGGTGTGGGCACTGCAAACAGCTTGCACCTGATTACGCTTTGGCTGCCAAGCTTCTCGCCTAAAAGAACTCGCCAGGTAGTTGACAATCTTAGACAGTGAAGCTAGCCAAGGTGGATATGACAGAGCAGACCAAATTTGGGCACGGCAATTTCGATGTCGCTGGGTTTCCCACACTGTATTTCATGATGAAAGGAGCCAAGGTGAAGTACGATGGAACCAGAACGGCTGAGGGACTAATTGCTTGGATCGACAAGCGAATGACACCAGCAACAATGGACATTATGGACTCGGATGAGCTTGCCAAGTTGTCTGAAAGCGGCAAGGTGAGTTTGGTGCTGTTTGCCAACGACGAGAAGGATATTAACAAGTTCAAGATCTTCTCCACTCAAGACGACTATAACGGTATCATTCAACTAATGCAGCCTACTATATTGCGACAGGTGATCTCGCTCGAACCTACGACTCTACTGTCGTAGAGATTCACAGAAATTTCGATGAAACCAAGACTCTGTAAGGGCTCGACGACCAACACTTCTTACACTGGCGAAGGAAGTACGAGAGACCTTTAGTGGTGCCCTTCGATGATAGAACGATACGTTACATCTTCCAACTTGAGATGAACGCAGCTGTAGTCTTCAACGTCAATTCCAACGACGGCATCACCAAGGTTCTTGAGGAGGTAGCAAATAACTTGAATGGCGACTTTATCGTTACTGAAGTCAGAGTATCTTTGTTTCCTAACGCAGCCCGATAACGATAACTATAAGAAGCTGGCTGACTTCCTCAAGTTAAGACTGACCGACCAACCAGTTCTGATTGGTTTGAAGAGCAAAGAGCACAAGAAGGCTATATACTGGGAAGATGTCAATGCACTCAGCTATCGAAAGTTGAAGTTGTTCATCACCAAGATTGCCAAAGGCACTGAAAAGATGTATCCTAGCGACGAGGTGGTGGATTCCCCACCAACCGATAAGGATGAAGACAGCGACGAACTCTGACATCGAAAATCAAACGAATACATCATATCAGTAGTTGTTTCAGGGGGACCAACTTCAAAAGGAGTTTAGCTTGCTCCAGACAGGCTTCATGCCTATCGCTCTCAAATTCGCCCAGTTTGGCGAGGCCTTCTGCTGACTGTCTCATGCGTTCGGAGCTCCTTTAGAACTTTCTTAGAGCATCATTTAAGGCTTCAACATCCACCCTTGAGTACCTTTGGTGTGCTTAACCAGAAACCTTCTCCAGTTTCCTCAAAATTTCACGATGTTTTCGCTGGATATTTACTATTCTTGCTCTCGTTGCCTCGCTCAGCCCGTCCAAGCGACCCAGAAGATCTTCAGTATTCCTTCTTTCTTGGTTTATGCCTCTCTCCAGCTATTTCATTTCGCAAATAACCTCGTCAAGCTTTTCAGAGGCCTTCTCTCTTTGTGGCTTTCTCCTGCTCTACAAAAGAAGGTTCATGGCGTGTTCAGAGATAAACGGGCTGCTTTCTCGATCATCGGATTAATCAGTCCCGCTTATCTTGTAAAATTGGAGATTTACCTTTCCTTGTTTGAATCGCAAAAGAATACACCTGTTTTACAAGACCAAACAACCCCGTATGAAGTCATCCGACGAGCAGTATTCTGACAGCTTCAACTGCTTCGTACACGAATATTGTCCGAGAAGACTTGGGTCGTTCGTCAAATCATAATGTCTGATTCCCGAGAGGTCTATGCTGTGGATGTTGCGTGATGATATCAACAGACATGATGCAGGATCCACATCGATGCACAGGGGCAAGCATTAACTGTAAATATTATTGTAGCTTCCACCTTCTAAGCAGAATTTAACGATTGGCTAGTAAGCAGTTTGTTGACCTCCAGACAGATTTCCAAATTGATTGACTATTCCAATTTCGAAGTTTGTTGATTGGTCACAGATCGTACTGATAGTGAGGAAGCAATGATTCGCTGCAGTGATGCACCCAAATCTCATTATTTGTTGATGCCTTTGTATCAGCGGCGATTTTCTCTGGCATTCCGCCAGTTTGGGTTGATAGCCTTCAGTAACTGATACCACCCGTGTAAGCCTTTCCAGAGTGGGCTTAAACTAGCAGTTAAGCTCAAGATATTTGCACAGTTTGCTATCGGTTGAGCTGAGTTTGTAAAGGTACTAAACAGGGAGGATCAGACCTTTGTATAGAACTGGAAAGAGGGTATACAGGCATTGTTAGGAATCCAGAAGAAGAATTGAAAGTTGCAGCTATGATGAGCTTTTTAAGGTTGCTGGAGGGCAACATACATCAACTATATTGAGGCCTGATGGGAGTGGAAACTCGAAGACTGGGTGTAGGCAGTCCTTGAGTACATCGAACAGCTTGAGACTGGTTTTAGTCAAAACAACAAGTATTGCAACCTCTCCCTTGCGCCAGCCAACTTTGAGAATAGGATGGTGTGAAGGCGCGACAATAATTTCGAAAGCTTTCACAGAAGCTGTACTTTCAAGTGATTTCACAGTGATGTCCAGCAAAAACACCATCTGCGCGTTCCCTTCCAGCCTGATTAGCATGTAATGAAGACTTTATTTTCCCGGGCTCCCACCAATCGACACCACAACATTGCGTTCTTTGCTGCATTTCACTCGGATATCAACTCCGAGTTCAATAGGTCTTCTCACCACTTTCCTTGTCTGCCAATCCACTGCAGCTAATTCAATTCGCAACCTGCCATCCCTGCAGATGGCTAGAGGAAAACACAGCCAAGTTCCGATTGCAGTGATACTCCAAGGTGCCTTGACCTCCATAATCTCCTCCTGAATGCTGTTGAACTGTTATGACAGCCATTGATGGTCCTCTTGACTGAGCTTCATATTTTGATTGGGAATATTTCACTAATGAAGCCTAACTATTATCAGTTGTTTTTCCTCAGTTGCGACCAGCAGCATTCCATGCGCTACCTAAAAGTCATTGACCAAACAGGCCTTGAGGTTAAGCTTTACAGCTGTCTTCAAGCAAATCTATTCTGTCCCTATCTCAACCAATGAACGGGCGCTGATTCCATATAACTTCTCTCCGAAGGTTTACAGCCGTCTGATGCAAGTCTTTGGAGTTAATTCATGTGGTTCGTCAGGCTCCTTCAATCGAATCACCTATCCAGAATCGGTGTTGATCCGATGGACTGATTGTCCTCGAACAGCACAGTAAAGCCACTTATCAATAAGCTTGCAGTTGAGCACAATCGTTGACCCTGCAACATGGCCGAGCTGCAAACGTTTGCGCAGAGTCATTGACGAGTGCGATGTCGCTGCTTTGACGATGGCATATTGCAGTATTGTTCCTCCCTCCACGGCGATAAAGATGAACTCGGAGCCTCCGGTGAGGTGAGCAATCATATCAGTAATATGGCTCACCTGATCGTCTTCATCCACTTCAAATGCTTCACGTTCGGAGTGATCCAGAGACGCTTTCACCAGCTCCAGCTTCTACTCGTTGAAGAAGTAATAGTGGCTTGGGTAGTTCTCGTTTTGTTGGTAGAGCAAGGCAACCGTTGAAAACCCCTCGAACTCGATTCTATGTTTACTGTAGATTTCGATGGATTGTTTGGTCACTGCAAATGTTAGCAACCATCCATTCCTCGACTGCAACATGAACAGACGGCCTGTTTATGCGCTTGACTTGCTTCGAATTCCAAACAACGACACTGGCTTTATCACTAGCTCCAGCTTTGCGAACTCCATCACACAGGTAGGTTTCGATTGAGCAGGATCGATGAGTTCCAAGGCCTCGTCTGTCCCAACCAGCACTAAACTTTGTTACTCCTACGCACTTCCCTAAGATTGTGGAACTGCTATACACACCTTAATGGGCAAACTATTCCACCAAATGAAGACATTGTCCATCAACTCCATTGCATTATAACAGTCACTGGCGCTTAACCAAATAATTGAGTACTTGCAAAGGCGCAGTTCATGGAGCCCGACTCATCCTAACCCATTGCTTCAAGCAGCTAATTCACGACACAAGTACCGGTGAAGTCAGCTAACAGTACGAACCAGCGAAGGCTTCACAACTTTCCAAATTTCGACGATCTTGGGTCATTTCGAAGCAAGGCATCAACTAAGTCTCCAAAGATAGGCAAGAGGGAAGGACTTCGGGGAAGGTACCTACTTAAACCTATCGAATCATTCACTTATGATGAACTGATCGACTTGCTCATCTGCGGCTGCGGCAAAGTATACTCCACCAGGGAAGCACTACTGCGTCACATCAAACAATGCCACCACGATATCGCCCCTCCTAATACGTTGTCGAAGGTCGAGGAAGTCTAATCGTTCTACTTTCGAAACCAGGGCAAGAAGATGGGTGGGATGAGCAGACACCCTCTAAATCGGCAGGCGAGTGACGACTTGCTTCTGAAGAAGGACTTGCTGAATGCAGCGGACTGTATGCTACTCACGAAGTACGGCGAGCAGATAGCTGGAGCATCGACCGATGAGAAGCTAAGCTATCCGTTATTCCTGCAGGAACTCAAATAGATGGGCAGCAAACCCAAGGGCCAGCTCAATCCAACCATTTCAATCAGCAAAGCATCTGTGCTGTTTCTATGCAACATCAGCCAATACGTGAACCTACAGTTTCTGCTCTGGCTTGAGGATCTCATGGTAAGCTTGCTCCTATTCATAAATAGGCACATCGAACCAATCGTGGAAAAATACCAGGAACTTCAGCAAGTCTACGTCGGCTCCTGTGAGCTTACCTCGAAACCAAAAGAGTACAAGCCGTTGGTTGCCAACCCTGCCAATCCCCCTCCAGTAACCAAAAAGGAAGGGTATGCAGCTACCCACAACTGCGAGTTTCTACCGTTGGTAGTTGAGAGCTATCTCATCAAATACGTACAGAAGTAGTACCCTGAAAAGCAGTTCGAACTGGTTCGCACCGTCCTCGAAGAGCTGTGCAGCTGGCTCTACCTTCACTAACTTACACGCATCCAGCTGCAGAACTACTCACCGGAGAACATCAGCCTGCTCTGCCTTGCAGATCTTACGCGTTGACGTCTGTCGAACTGCTGTATAAATGATGCTCCCGGCTCTAATTCTATAATCCCAATGTTTTTAAAAAGGCTTTTTGGAAGTTCGGAGAATCCTGAGACTCCTGCCTCAACTGAAACTGCTTTGAAGGCGCCACCCGGGCATCCACACAACCTCAAAGACGCCGACAAGGATAAGTGCCCCTTTATGAACAAAAGCTCCAAAAACGGGAATACATCGTCGAAGCCAGAATCTTCACAGGAAGAGGAACGACCTCGGGGTGGTTGCCCTTTCATGCACTCTTCTGATGACCAGAAGAACCCAGGGCTGCAGCTCTACGACCAAGGTACCCTCCCTAATAACTCAGCCTTCGACTCGGAAATGGTATCGAAGTTCCGATACTACCTCTCCAGTTCCAAAATCGATATGTATTTCTTGGAGAGGAAGCGAGGCAACCGTTCTCGGTAGGTGTTTGACAGCTACCCACTATATCTGCAGCATTCGCTCTTCTACAATACTGAAGACCTTCAGAAAATTAGAACATTCTAATGTTGCTCGCGGTTTATGGCTTACGAAGAACTCCGCGAACGAGGAAACAAAGAGTACAACAAGGGCAACTACTCCGGCTGTCTTGACTACTATGAAAGAGCCCTTTCTCTGTTCAAGTGGCTGGAGCACAAAGAACCAGTGGTTGAAGAAACCTTGCAGGAGCCAACTGCTTCTACAGAGAAGATCTGTTCTCACAGTGAAATTGAGCTTAGTGAGTCAGAGGCTAGCCGTTCTCGCATTGAGATAAATCTCTAAAACTAATCTTCAGAGGAGGTGGAGAAGCTCCTGAAGAATGGCCCACCCAAGCAGAAGGAGATGGATGATTTCCGTCTAAAGTACAAGGAGTTCTTCGTGTACTACTGTGACGAGAATACAGTGCTGCATGACGGACAGGAGATGACGGAGACTCCTGACATCGATATGCGTAAGTCCCTCATGGTACAGATTTACTTGAATATGGCTGCTGCCTACATGAAGCTGAGCCACTACGGGCTGGCGAAGCAGTGCTGTTAGGACGCTCAAAAACTTACCGATAAGGTGTCACAAATACTCCTTAGAAAAGCTCAAGCATTGGCTTTAAACAAGTCTGCTTCTGTGCATGATCTGGAGTAGGCACTCAATCTAATTGATGAGGCACTGGTGAACAAGACGAAGGAGAAGATATTTACGGAGGTTAACAAAAACATCCTTAAGATGCTCAATCTTCAAGACTTTGAAGAGGCCTACCTAAAGTGCCGCGAAATTGTTTTACAAAGGACAGCTGAAGTCAAGGAGCAAACTGAAACTCACCATAACAAGGTATTCGAACGAATGCAGGAAATCCACCACAACGAAAAAGAGATCATTAAGTCGGGAAGAGTCCCAACTTAACGCCACCTTGATAAGACCTGCTTCTAATCGACCGATTTCCGCATCATCGTCAGGATGAAGGAGAAGTATCTGCGAGTTATCGATTTCTACACCTAAAGTAACAAGCCGGAGCAGGTGCAAGCAGCCAAAGAGCAGCTTCAAGAGATTGTAAGGGTCATTCATACAATGAGAGTCATCAACTCCGTCCAGCTTGACATGATCCCAGCTGAAATGGAAATTGGAGATCGCACCTCCGAAAAGCTCGAAAAGCGCTTGGAGAAGGTCAAACAAGAGTACACTTTAAAATTACCTCAGCCATAGCGAAGTCATCTATAACGCAGGGAGATATAACTTCGAAGTCTTGGAATGGGCTGTCAAGGAAATCATCGACGAGGACCAGAAAAAGCACGAGGCCGAAAAGAAATTGAAGGAGAAGCAGGAGGCTTAGATGAAGGCAGCTGAGG
>ERZ724508.374-NODE-374-length-32030-cov-5.482189_pt1 | contig 32030 bp, 39 predicted proteins | sample MGYA00376041_ERZ724508 | MGnify/ENA primary metagenome ERZ724508 (study PRJEB28724, sample SAMN07190887) | wastewater metagenome | isolation source: effluent of sewage treatment plant in Hong Hong | place: USA: Christiansburg, Virginia | collected 2016-03-01 ...
ACCCAAGCTATGCCCTGTCACGCTAAGTTAAGCTACTCAGTACTAAAGATGTGGTCTTTTGTAGGTCGAACTTCCGACCAAGTTCATTACCTGATCGTTGACTTACTCATACGCCTTGTAAAAGCCTTTATGCACCTCGCATTTGGTGTCGCAAAGGGGGTACTTGACCTTCACAGTATCGATATTGTCCAACCAGTTTTTAATGCTTGATGGCTGGGTACCGCGAAATACGATTACTGTGGCGTTCCTCCTTTCGTCGGTAGCAATGTAGCCACCGATATTGTGCGAGCTATTATAGAAGGGTTTGATGTTGGAGATGTAAGGGTAGGTTTGGCAGATTGTGCAGTTCCATGCATTGATCAAATCCTGATGACAGTAGGAGGCGCTGGTGAGTTTGGCAAACACCTAAGCGAGTGCCTCACTATACATGCAATTGGTCACGACTAGTGCCAACACAACTAACAGAATTGACTTCGCCATTTATCATATTAAGAATACGTTGATCCTGTGAATTAATAGTTATGCGAATACGTTGGTAGTTGCATCAACGGAGGAGTACAATAAAAATATCAGAAACGCAGGAGCGAAGATGAGCAACAGTTGGTCCGTCTGTTCCATTGATGTTGAATCAAGTTTGTCTTGCATTCAGTACTTGAGAGTGTTAAGAAGGTCCTTTTACGGTGGCATCTCTGCTACTTTTGGATATGGTCAGACAGAATCGTACAGGAGGTTGTTATCGGCCTGAAGGAGCCTCTTAAGAACGACCCGCTCAGCTCTGCGTTGGGGTTTCGTTATAAGATTAAAGTGATGAGCAAAACGACCCTCTGAACGAGCAGGCATACCTCCAACAGCCTGAGGCATTGTTTGGAAGACAGAATTGACACGTACTTTTTCTAATTGTATAATGAATACATGTCTCATTCAATTGGAAAGCCCTCCCCGAATCAACCATTGCCAACAATCGCTCGACTTAGCATGATCAGTCTGGCTGGCACATGAACGCTAGGCGACCTGCCTCTCTCATGTCAAATTCATCTATTTTAGATGCCCTGCAACAATGTTGAGGCATATTGGTGGGTGTGTTCATACTTGAATTCAAAATTAAGAGGCTTCCTTCGTTGCTGCCATCGGCAATGAATTAACTCGTCGCTAGTTTTTAATCTTCAGTGGAGGGTTTGTGGGTTCCATACTGCAAAATCTCTATGGATATTCAACGAGAATGAGTCGAGAGCAAGGCAACTCATATTCAAGGGCAGCGACAAACTTCTGACAGTCGTTCCGCACAAAGCCTTCGTACACTGCTTGAGCTTTGTTTGTTTGTGAATTTCTTTTGAAATTCGGAATCGATGATCTGGACAGTTAATTAATGGCGTTACATCAGATCCCAACAACGCAGAATGTTACCTAACAATCCATGCCCTTGCGGAATGGCCGTTCACAACCCTACAGCCATCTGATGCTTATGCCAATGTTTGCCATCGTACTGAGTTTACCACCACATAATCAGGATAGCTGATAATCGTTGACCGATGGCACTTCAGTTGTTTAATTCCTACAGTTGACGCCTTCCAATGGAGTCCACCACCAAATTTTCCATTGTCGTCGTTTCATGAACCAAAGTTTCCATCCATGGGTACCCTCATCATCCCCCTGAATCTCTCCTCCATAAATTATTGGCAAGCCATACTTTAAGTCCGTGGGAATCAGGTCAATAATAATCTGAATTATGAAAAACCCGTATAACTTGTGTTCTTCAGGAGAAAGCTTGGAACTGGCTTCTGACCAGCGCGAACTCCACGACATTCTCTCACAATACCGACTGGACAAGGACATGGAAAGGCTCAACCAAGAAATTCTCAACTCTCTTCTGGCTGAGCAGGAGACTGGAGAAATGAATCAGGGCTTCTCGTTTGGCTGGGAAATCTCAAATTCAGCCCCTCTTATCCGTTCCCACGACAGCAATTAGGAGTTTTCTCCCGAAGTGTCGACTTCACCGAACAGCCCATCCGATGACGACACTGAGAAAACTTAATTTACAGGTTCCCACGAGTTCCCTTGGACGATATGATGTACTCCAATGTAATTACTACGGCACATGTGTGGGTTGGATGGTTTCTTCGTGATTTGTCGATTCAAACATTCATTGTGATAAAAAATACTCCCTTTGGCGACAGCTCGTGGCTTTCGGAAGCTCATCCCATCATGGTGCGGCGCGACCGAACTCTGTCCTCTTTGGGAATTACACACAGTTATTGTAATGAGATTCCAACGTTTTCACTAATTAATATAAGCGTTATGACCTCGTTACAAGAGTCTATGGAGGACCATCAGCGACCCCTTGACAGTTCAAAGGTATGGAACAGTTTGAAGGGTTGGAGGTACATTTGAACCACTTGATTCCGAAGCTCATCTTTGTTTTAAGAGTCAGTGTTAATTAAATATTAAAACTCGGGAGGAAGAGCATGGCCGACTAATGCTAAATGTTTACTGTCGGGGAAAGGTACTGTGAAGCACATGAAAATTAGCCAGCCGTTTACCTCTGTATGAATGCCTCCCCTCAAACGGGGGAGGTTTTAATCTGTCGGCATTGTGCCCAGCAGAAGCATCGGCAGGGAGGTTCGACACTCGAGCTAAAAAACATTCGAACGGTGGTAGAGCAAACACTTGAAGAGAAGTCCAAGAAGCTGAAGGATAGGAATGGAGCAGAATGGGACGAAGTATCACTTTAGCAGATAAAGCAAACTCACAAAACTGAGCTTGACAACAACCATAAGACATGCCTTGAGGCAGTTGTTCGGACTATGCAATCTGAGAGGAAGTGGGTAGCTGAAACCTTCGAAAAAGCTGAGAGGGAGTTGCAAGGTGAACGGGAAAAGAGGAAGAAAAACTCTGAACGTGTTGCATTGCTAAACTACTTTCGCAACTTCGACTCACCCGAGCTGGTGTTGATGAAACTGCAGTTGAGCAGCAACGAGGAACTGCTCCGTTTCCGAAATGCCTGCCTCGAGGTCGAGAAGATTACTGATGCCGATCTCAAAGGTGCCCGTGAACTTGCGCAGTTGCGTGAACAGATCAACAAGAAGCTTGGAGATAAGATGGGCAACCTTGTAACCGAGCGACTCAAAGAATTCTTGAAGATTGAAACCTCTAAACAGAAGTAAGTGTTGACCGATCGCATAAACTCCCAGAAACGCCTTGATAGCTAAACCAGCAGATAGAGAAGCCGTTCAAACCGCCAGCCGATCTTCGAGAAAGGCTCGAGCAAGGAACGCAGATGATAGCTTGCATCCCAACTAATCAATTTGTGAGTCAGAACAGTGATTGTAGTCAGCTGTACCAAATCCAAAAGACGAGCCATGCTTTCATCTTACACCGCATACACGACCATGCTTGACGTGATTTCTGAACCTCCCCTACTTGACGCTGCGAAGGCTCATTCAAGCCTGCCGATAAGTTTGTCCAGATAATGGTTCGTCACCGGTCGATACTTTTTATCATCTCTATTCTTGATCTCCTTTAGTTAGTCTTTCCGTGAAAATACAGGCCGAATGTTGTTGACATGCTGGTAAGCAAGTGTGGAAGACTGCATCACACTCTTCAGCCGGGCTTGCTTACTGAGCTTGGCAAACACAGAGTCTTCAGCCTGCGAAGGTGGTAGTCTCTAACCTCTGTGTTTGAAGATGGACTCTATCTTATCCTTGAGACTGTAGATCTCTAGCGCAAAGGGATCGCGCTTCTTGTGGGTCTGCTTTGACTTCAGCTAGAATTTCTGTGGACTACCGTGATAAAAGGTCTTGGCAGGCCGAGCCTTCACTCGAATTTCATTGTAACTATGGCGCAATTCTCTTGACTTTCCCAAGCTGATCTTTATGGTGATCTTGTTGGTAGGTCGCGGGCTCGCCAGAATGTCCTTTTGGCTGCTGAAGCGTTTGATGGGTTAAGATTCTGCATGCTCCTCGAACAGTTTGTAGACTCGAGGTACCAGCTTCTGTTTGCTGTTTTAGTCGGGTGGTCTTATCAGTGGAGCGGTATAGGCTTGCTTGATATCGGACATAATGCGTTTTCTCAGAGTACACAATCTGAGCACTGAGTCCGGGCTAGTGGGAGGTGGGCTGAGAGCTCGGGTCTCGCTCTCCCTTGATAGAAGGTCCCTTTGCAGCCTGGTGATATTCTCTTCCTGGATATGCCAGGGACTGATTTCCTCGATGAAGTGACTTTTCATGAAGGGTAGAAAGATGTTGCAAAATAAATAAACTCTGCAGCGAACATACACCATGCTGGAGGTAGAGTCAGCTGATGTCAGTCCTGGCGGGTACTAACTATCGAATGCTTAGACAGCATCATTTTAGCGTGGGCAACTGCCGCCGGTGCATCGACACTCTTGAAGCCTATCTTAACAGTGTAGGTACGTTTAATTGCAACATTTTAGGTGAACCGAACCCTTTTAGAATGGTGATGGCTCAGTACCTTCTTTTCACTTTCCAGCTGCTTTTGGTAGGTTGCATACTTCTTTGAGAAGAACTGTTTCTTCTCCTTCTTGTTCATGAACAGGTAGTCCGGCATCATTGGGAATTGCTTGCGAAGTAGCAGCCGATCCTTCTTGGGAAGCTGGCACAACAGCTATATTGGCAGGTCGGTGAGTGACATGCCATCTCCAGCATCACCGTCTAGCTCAGGAGAGTACTCCTCGTCCTGCTCATCTTCGAGAGGATAGTTTTCCAACAACTGGTCGACTCCAAAGACATCATTTGCACGCTCTCGAGTGTCGATGCGCAGTTGACGTTTCACCCAACGAGAGTTCTTTTCTGCCTTAAGCCGATGCGATTACTCATGATGCGACGACGGCGATGGATCATGAGGCCTTGGTGAATGCAAATTTAATCAAGTAAACCGGTAGTAATCAAAGTCGGCTGGCAGGGCTACGCGAAACTACGAATCTTAGAACTAAGGGCTAGTGGATTACAATAGTAATTAAATGGGGGCCTGCATTCACGGGGGATCTCATCAACCTACCGCGTTTAGGTTTAAAAGAACTAATGCAGACGTGGAAAATAGCTCACAGTTAACGGGCAGAGTTACAGCGAGTTAAAGGAGCTTGCGGAGGGTGGCTATGGCTACATTCTGAGGGTCGAGCACACTAACAGCAAGAAGCACTACGCCCTGAAAAAAATGATTCTTCAATCGAAGGAAGCTGAAGATGTCTTCAACAATGAAGCTCAAATTCTGGTATACTGCTCGAACTCACATAGGAGAAACTGAAGAATTCAAAGAATGTTATTCGAATGGTCGATCAGTCGGTCTAGTGCAAGGGGAAGCAACGTGTTGGGCTCATTGTGATGGAACTTGCTAAAATGACTTTGTTGGATCTGCTTAAAACACTTCCAGCAGGGACAGTGCTACCAGTGGAAGAGTCCATTAGAATTCTGTTGGAAGTCCTGCAGGGAATTCAGGAGATGCATCAATTGGGCATTGCCCATCGAGACCTCAAGGCAGAAAATATACTTCTGATGGCAGACGGCATAGTGAAGCTCTGTGACTTCGGAAGTTCCTCTTCCTAGGTCATCGAATGTTCAGCTTGCACAGCTGCTGCCCTACAGCGTTACGAAGAAGAATTCGATAGGACAACCACCCTCATCTATAGGCCTCCAGAAATGATCGATACGAGGCGCGGATGGTCTATTGGAGCTAAAGTAGACGTTTGGATGTTCGGGTGTGTAGCCTTCATGCTAGCATTTGGAAGACATCCATTTCAGGAACAAGGAAAGCTTGCAATTGTCAATGCAAGCTATTCACTACAACCAAGCGAAGTAAAGGATAGTCCGTTAGCTCCAATTATCAAAGCAACTCTCGTTCCAAATCCATCTCTTCGTCCAACAGCCTAGGAGCTATTGAAGACTCTCCACAGCCTCCAGGCTAGCATTGGCAAGAAAGATGGTTCCGAGTGGGGAGACTACAGCTGATTCGTTGCTTCTACTGCCGATAATATAACATTTCTGAGGTTGCTGTGCATGTAGAGCAATCCTACTCCCAAGCTAACCCCCAATGAAAGCATGCGTGAAGACGACAACTACAGATAGAAGTACGACCGCATCCACACTACAATCGAGGACCTAAACGCACGTTTGATGGACATGTTCCACAAGAAGGAACTGGAGCTGCTTGAGGAATACAAACGTGAGATGTTCCGAGCACAGAGTGAGCTGAACGAGCTACGCGATAACACCAACGAGTAAGAGCTGAAGCGCAAAATGATAGAAAAGAAGGAACAGTTGCAAAAGGAGCGGTAGACCTTCCTGCAAGCGAGCATTCAATTTTCGAACCGTTGCGAAGTATTCAAACACAAGCTGCAGCGCGTGGTGGGAGAAACTCGTGATCTCGAAAGCGAAATCAAGTTTCTCAATGAACAAATTGATTCAGCCAATCGCAAGAACCTTAAACTCAAGGAGGAACTCGAAGGGCTCAACACGTTGGATTCCAATCGCGCCCTTCCGAGAAGCAACGAGGCGAATGCGACATCTGCTGCAAAGATGTCTCTGCCAAGCACACAGATGAAGACCATCATCAAGAGGAAGCTGGGTGAGTTACAAAATAGCAGTGCAAACCGTTACTAACCGGAAGACTCGGTAAGACGGTAGCAAAAAGCATCATCCACGATGAAGCGAAATCTTTCGTATAATAATGCTCCAACCATCAGCACATCCCGTTCAGACATCAAACGAACCAAAGAGAAGGCACAGCGTATCAGAGAGATGCTCAACGATCCAATCTTCCAGGAGACAGACTTCGAGAGGATGTTCGTTGAGAGTGTTAAAGCAGTCAAAGACCGCAAACTCCTGAAGAAGTAGTCAGCGAATGACACCAATTTGAAAAGACTGCCTTCCCTAAAAAAGCATCCCACACAGCCAGTAGTTGAGGACGAGCAAGCTCCTCATAATATCAGTGGGAGCGCACTAACCCGATAATTTCGTATTTCCGACGGCTAGCTAAACGAGTACGACAAACGAGCCATCATGGAAGACTTCCTGTCGAGGGACGAGGTCAAACAGTACCTGTACAAGTTAATCTTCAAGGATGCCGTAGAAAGCCGCCGGCAGAAAAACTAACCTCCCTCCTGATTCCTTTGGGCACGTCACGCCTGTTTAAATTAATTCTTTCGGAAGCCAACAAATGAAGGAGGTGCTTCTGCGTTCTCGCGGAGTGTCGGCATGCTTTGGGTTGTTAGGCCTGATGAACTTGCTGCCACTTGCAGTACCCATTCCAGTATTCGTGCAGCTTCTGGTGAGCAGCAGCTGCTGCGTCTATATCGGATGTGGATTCGCTTCCAAGGTGGCCGAACATCCATCGGGAGAAGTCATCAAAGCCAAGAAGACATCGGATGAGGAGACCGTTACCACACAAGATGCACTGAGATTCCCTCTAACAGCTTCGGCAGTGCTATTCGGGCTTTACGTGTTGTACAAATACGTAAGTCCAGCGCTGGTAAATTTCTTGCTCACCCTTCAATTCTGCCTGTTGACTGTCGTGAGCATTTCAAACCTTGTAGTACCGTACCTACCATTTTCCGAGGAGTGGAAGGCACCGCTCTGCAAGATAAAAACACCCAAATGGATGAAGGATACACTTGATATCACCGACATCGAACCTTCGAAGGCAAGCCTCCTCACCAACTTAATCTGCGCTCTGCCAGTAGTGTTCTACTACTTCACAAAGTTTTGGGTGCTAAACAACATCTTTGGGGTGCTCTTCTCAATTGTTGCTATCAAGAGCATGAATTTAGGCTCATTCAAGGTTGGGTTCATACTGCTTTGGCTGTTATTCTTCTACGATATCTTCTGGGTCTACGGAACTGATGTAATGGTGACAGTCGCAAAGAATCTGGATATTCCTATCAAGCTGCTCTTCCCCTACATCAATGATGCTGGTGAAAGTAAGTTCAGTATGCTTGGGCTCGGAGACATAGTCATCCCAGGCATCTTTGTATCCATCTGCCTTAAGTATGATGTCGATAAGGCAATCAAGAATAAGGCTCACAAGCTCAAGGACTTCAAATATGAGTACTTCAACCTATGCTTCATTGGGTATGTGCTGGGAATCGTCGCAACCTTCTCAGCACTTCTGATATTTAACCATGCTCAGCCCGCACTTCTGTTCCTGGTCCCGTCCTGTACTCTTCCCGTGCTGGCTAAGGGCTTCCTAAGCAAAGAGTTAGAGGAGCTGAAGAACTACGAGACTGATGGAGACCATAAAACTCACGAGGAAAAAGAAAAGACTCAGCAATGATGGTTTTGCGTGTACCGTCTAAACAGTTTACAGTTGTCATCCAACTTTGACCTTCTTTTCTGGGTGGCTCCCTTTTGTGTGAGACTTCCTTGTATCGATGACAGCTTGGATCGGTTCGGGGATGAGCCTACATAGAAAAGTCGATACATGTGTGGGGATATGGGCTGATGTTCAGTGAAGAAGACATGTTCGAGAGCCTCATTTGCTGAGAGTCGTTGATGTGGGTTGAGTGCCAACATCTTCGATAGCAAGTCAAGAAGTTGGCTTTCAGATTCAATATTAGGACAGCGCTTCTTCATTTCAAATACCAAGGTTGACTCAACCGAAGTCTGTGGCTTGAATTACTTGTAGATCTCCAGTTCTTTAACTTCCTCCTCCCAGCCATTAGCGTCGGGTGTACCCATGAGTTCGAAGATCCTCTTGATCACATCCTTCTCGGTAACATAGGCTTCGAAAAGTGGGCGGCGAAGAATTAATTCAGCAAGCAGACACCCAGCAGACCAAATGTCAATCTTCCCATCATATGACCGGTTGCCGAGCAATAATTCGGGTGCTCTGTACCACAGCGTCACCACCTTTACTGTCAAATACCTCTTGTTTTTGATGTTCTTTGCGAGACCGAAATCAGCAACCTTAACCTGCCCCGACTTGCTGAGCAGAATGTTCTTACTTTTGATATCCCTGTGCACGACATGGTTATCATGCAGATACTGTACACCACGTAGAACTTCTTGCATGATCCATCGTACCCGTGGAATGGTGAGCTCGTAGTTCCGTTAACGCACCAAATCATCTAGATCGTAGTCCATGTAGTCAAGGCAGATGTTCACCACAGGGAATTCATTCTTCACCTTTCGATGTAGCACCTCCTTGATCTTCAGGATGTTTGGATGGTTTAGATTTTGCAGCAGCTTGATCTATCTCAACGTTGTTATTGGAAATCCATCCTCCTGCTTGTTGTCGAAGTGTTGCATCTCCTTGATTGCCACAATCTCACCGTGTTCCGTCAACGACTCGGCCTTGTAGACACAGCCGTAAGTACCCTGCCCAATTTCACAGATCTTCTTATAATGTTCATCGATGTTGCGAGAACCCCAGCGCTGCGGTGGAAGTCGTATGAAGTTCAGAGGGAGCTCCATCCGCGCCAACCCAATAACTAATGATTATGGACCCAGTCATCACCAAGGTTCTATGGTGTAATGGTCAGCACATTGGACTCTGAATCCAATAATCCGAGTTCAAATCTCGGTAGGACCTCTTTTTTTCTGTTGGCGTGGAACTTCAAAAAAATTGGATGAATCAGTATGGGGAAGGCTCTTGCGAGTCTGGATCGTACCAGAGCCGGTACTGATGCTCAAGGATTGACTTTAATCGCCAACCCCATCTTTTGAATCTACAGTGGTAGTTCTATTTGCTGGTCTTGATCTAAAGGATGTTCAGTGGTTGCTTACAGTACCGGCAGAGAAACTCGAGCAGAGGTGTAAACATTTTTGTAGGGTTCAGGTATCTCGGTAGGTACATCCGTTCGATAACGATCACTCGTTGATTGGCGTTGATAAGTTTGACCTTGCCGTAGACTACAAACCCGAAGAATTGTGGGTAGCTGACGGGAGGAAGCCATACTGCAACAACCCTCTCCTGCTTGCGAATGTACCTTTCAAGTTCTGCCGAATTGAAGATGTTTCCGATACTGGAACTCTCTAACGTGAAGCCTTTGTTTGCATTGAGAGGGGTCGACTGTTCGGATGCATTCTTTATGTTCGTAAAGGCCTTTGTTTCGTAGTATGATTGTTGGTTATGCTTGCCAAGGGTACGAATTCTCCTGTAGATGGACGGTCTTGATTCAGTTTCGGGGTTGGGTTATTATGGGTTCTGAAGCACCTTCCCAAAGCATTCCTGGTCGAAAGCTCCTTTGTTTCGTCTGAGTTCCTACACAATTGCCTGTGTGAGTCGGTGAGTCACTTCCGTGCTGAAAAGCAACCCATCGATCAACAACATGTTCTTGCTCAGCACATCATCCAGGTTTTTGAGGTCAAACAGGAGCTCCTGTTCGGACTGCAACGCTTATGTTCTCAATTTGATGCGAGATCGAGGTTTTCGAGAGTAGCCTGGATGCTGGTCCTGTGAGCAACAGTCTCGGATGCTGCGTTTGATTGGTGGTAGGCGATGCTACCGTTCGTGCTTATTCGTCAGTTCGGACATATGGCAAGTCTTTAATTATATTTCAAAGGGATCCGCAGCAAGCAGTGGAAGCATGGATAACTGGCTACATTTCGTGCAAGAATGCATTGATTGGGTGCAGGTCACTCCTATTCTTTCTTGTGTTTAATGAACGAGTGGGCTGTAGGGCTGATAGGGCAGCACATAAAGGCAAGAACATTGCCACGCGAGTTTGTAGTGTTGGTTTACTACTCGTTTTTTGTAGCTTTGGGTCGATCGGCAACTATCGACAGTCGCTTGTTATGCTGCTCGGCCAATTTTCGGAAGTAATTTTTGCCGGACTGATGAAATCTTCTCCAGACCAGAAACGAGGACTACCTTACATCCTTCGGAAGTTTGTCGGGAAGGTCTTCGATTCTCCTCTGCACAAACATTTCGTAGGCTGTGACTTCTTTATTCTGGCGTTTCTGAATAAGTTCGAATTAACCTTGAGAGCGGATAAAACTCGAGCCCTTGATTTGTTTCTTCGCGCTTCCTGCTTCCTGATGAGCTTCCGTTTCTTCCAAAGCAGCACTATTATGTTAGTCTTTTGATTGCTGCTCCAACGTGGATGCTACTTCGTAAGCCTCTCAAAGTAAAACTTATAGAAGGCGATGTACTCGCTGTTTCGCAGCCTGCCAACGTTGATCTTCTGTGGAGATCGTGGTAAGGCAGGTGAAGCCAACCCACTTTCTCGTTCTTGCCAGTCAGAAATAGACTATTGAGGAGTCTGATATCTAAATTCTTCAGAAGACTCCTCGATGTTCGAGTGATTCATTCGTCGGCTTGGCTCGCTCTTTGCGTAGTGTCTACAGTGGTTGCCCTAAAGCTATTCTTTTTTATTCTTGTCTGCATCGTCTTCCTCGTCGCATCTCATTCTGTCTTCTTTACGGTCTATGGTGATTCTTGGAGGCTCCTGGCCCAGCTCCTCAAGGTAGTTATCATCGGTAGGTCTCAATACTATGAGCCCTTTCCTACAGCACTCTGAAAACAGCTTTTCCTGTTCCTATTCATTGAGCTCTTCCCACTCCTCACAGACAAACCTAGCGATGTCGATAGCGTTGAGCCTAGGGTACTGAAGCTGGTAGTGATTCGCCCTTTGCCGTGAAAACTCCCGATACACAATCTGCAGGTAGTCCGCCTTTTTGTCAGAAGTTAACATTCGAATGTAATTTAATTAGCTAAAAGTCGCGCGTTTGCTGTTCCAACTTTATAGCTTGCCTACTGACTGTTTACCCGCAGCAGAAAGCATAGCTTCATATGAGCTCTAAACTGCATACGAGTATTATTTATCGAAGATCACTTTCGATGGACTCCCTTCCAAAGAAGAAAGTTGCACCTTCCGTTCTCGAATCCAAAGACTTTCGCATACTCATCCAGGTGGCTACGATGAGCTCCCAGCGAATGTCTCTGCGTGCCAGGGATCTCAGCACCGTCAATGCGAGCTTCTCGCAGTCTAGTTTCTTCCAATCTCCTATCAAGCTCAACCAGAAGTTAACAGGGTCGGTCTCTTCGCAGCATAACCAATTGACGATGCAACTTCAAAAGGGTGTCACATGCAATGCAGCGAAGTTCAAAATCAAAAAACTTAAGGCGACTTCAAATGATTGCCAAACGTCACCAGCCAGCAAAACACACGAAACAAACGATCGGCACAGCATGTTTACTCAACCATAGCTGGCCGTATATCCTGCAATGAACGAACATACCGACGAGAACGCCTATCGTTAGGAGCTCCGCCGCCGCACGACTCTGAGTTACTTTTCCAAGAAATCGAAGTCCAAGTTACCGGCTGTCACCAGCAGCAGAGGCCCAAAGGTGAGCAAGCCGTCATCAAACTCTCTACATCAAACAACCAGCAACTTTCTCGAAATTAGATGCCTACGCTGATTATTCGTCATGAGTTCCGAAAGTAGCTGTAGGCTGCATCACGTCTTCTCGAGTAAAGATTGCTTTTCGGATTGCTTGAGGCTCTTGTTGACTTCTATCTCCTCTTCGTCGTCGGAACTTGACATATTATCATCCACCTTCTCAGGCTCATCGAATTCTTTAATAGCTTTGAGGTTCTTGCGATGCTTGTAGTACAGGATGGCTATCACCACGCCGTATATCAGGTAGATTGTGCAGTTGATGAAGATTACTAAGTCACAGTCACTGTACGTCTGACCCCAATAATCTCGGAGAGTTCGTTAAGCGTCATTGTTATGGTGGTTGTCTCCTGCAGGTTGATGCTCTAGCCGCTGTACGAACCGTTTGGGTAGGGATACTGCGTGTTGTCCACTGTCATGAAGAAGAGAGCATCGGATACCACTTCAAGCTACCTTTTTACGATAGGTGTAGCACTGAACGAGGTACTTCGAAGCACAGTGTAGTTATCTGCGATGTGTACCCTCTTACTTTGGATGAAGCTGCAAGCCCTGAGGTAGGACTCGTTGCCGATGACTGATTCATAACATTGCCTGTCAGCCTTGTCCATGTAGTAGAACAGATCGAAGTACTGGTTCGCGTTGGGAATAACCTAGGTTGGACGACACGTACATTGCTGATTTGGTACTCAATAGTGAACATGGAGGGCGTGTACTCGGCATTGACCCTCGTAATGTTCACGTGGGTCATGTAGTACATGTTGTTGAGGATGCTGATATTCTTGGATTGTGTGAGCACCAGTTCTCGTGAGATAACCAGAAGTGCTGCCAATATGACCGGGATCAGCATACTGGCGACCATAAAATATAAACACAAGTAATACTAAATGAAGCAGCAGTACTCAAGGCAACTTCCCATCCGACTAGTGATCTTCTACCAGAACACTGTTGTAGAACGAACTCGAAGACCCGACCAGATTATGAGAGGCATCATTGATGCAATGCAGAGACAACATCCCGACAAAATCTAACCAAAGCTGTTAATCTTTTTCAATCTTGAGCAGAGGAAGTGCATTAACTATGGGGATGCAGAGGAGATCATGGCATGGATAGAGAAGAACGGCCTAAGCACCGTATACTGTTACCTCACCCCCTCCAAAAGTTCAATAAATTCGTTCCTTAAGAGCCCAAACAGAGGGCTGATGAGCCTCTTTGGAGATACCACTCGTACCTTCAACAGTCAAGACGCATTGAATAGTATTGTGAACCAACAGCATTAATTTCAAGATTAAAGAGAATTCGAGTTTGAACACTTTCCTTCAGATCCGGGAGCAGCCAACTTCTCAAAGAAAAGGCTCCACGAACCCGAAGTTTATTTCGATACGATCCCCAACGAGGAGATCGACCGGCCAAAAAGAGGAATTAAAATCAAATTGGGAGCGAAGTTAGTTCCTTCTCATGCAGTAACCGAAGAGACTGTGCAACCTGCAGTGACGCCGAGACCTCCAAAACCACAGTTCATGAAGAAGGACAAGCCCATGATAACGATTCACCCGCCTCCACCAAGACCGCCATCAATCGAAGATAAAAAGCCGATATTGAACTAACGACCTCCATCAATGCCACACACTACTACTTCTCACAAACAAATTGAAAAGAAGCCTTTGGGAGACCGAATACCTGCGAAACCCCCTACGGGGAAAGCCGTCGCTTCGAATCCACAGAAGCCCCCTCTTCACGATTACTACAACTGGAAGCTCGATTTAAACAACCACATAAGCAAAAAGAAGAACGACCCACTTCCGAGTTCAAGTTCGACAAAAGCACTAGTACCGCGTCCATCGGACTAGAAGAAGATGGAACCAAATCCATATCATCTACAATACCAGCTACCTCCACACACTAACTACGGAGGGTGCGTTGATCATCGGAGGGAAACAAATAGATATTAACAACCTCAACAACCACCCGACAAAAGGCCAAGGCCGCAGAGCTCACAAGCCCGGGGCATCACCTACTATTGATAGTTAGTTACACATTGAATTTCGCATAACAAAGAATGATCAGAGCGACGCCGTGAGCAAATCAACGACTTTCTTGGGCGACATACGCTCTTCAGGTTAGAGTTCGAGCATGCCCTTCAAGACCTTCATCAAAGCAGCATCAACCTTGATGCCTGAGAAGTTCTCTTGAGTGACATAGTAGTCTAGATTCTGAACTACCTCGACTTGCTTATCAATGATCTTTTGAAACACACGTCCCTTGACTGCGAACAGTCCAAACTTCTTCTAGGGCTTGCCCCGAACATCTACGAGCAGTGGCAGGCTCATCCACAGTGGAACCCCATTGATCATCTCAAGCAGCACACAGCCAAGAGACCAGATATCGATAACCCACGGATTCTTATAGTTCTTGACCTTCTGAAGCAGCTCCTCATCGTACTCCGATTAGTTCTCACAAAGAATGTAGTTCAGAATTTCATGTGACATGTACTCCGGGGTTGCCATTGAGAACTGATGAATTTGGCTAAACGAAAACGACGAGCCGTAGTCAATCAGCTTTACTTCAGTGATTTCCTGTTCGTCGTGCTTTATCAGGATATTCTCCGTCTTCAGGTCGCTATGGACTATCTGCGATTAGCTCAGCAGTTGCAGGGCCTTAGCCACTTCGATTATTATCTTCTTCAGCAGACGTGTGTTTCCGACTATCTGGTGATACAACGGTTTGTAGAAGATCTGACCTAGGTTAGAAGCAGCAGTACCTTGTACACTTTCTCGCCGTTGTACTTCTCGCCTTTAATATCGTACAGGCAGCTGCCCAACGAGCTCCCACACTTCTCGTAGAATATCCAGGTGTCCTTTTGGTTGATCTCGTAGCTGTACATCTTTGCCAGGTTTTTAATGCCCGCGTGCTTACTGAATTCGGGGCGAGGCAGCCCACCGAGCGTGAAAAATACCGAGCCAAACCAGATTTCTTTCATGTGGGTTTGGTGGTTATTTTCTGTGATTATCTGCTTGATAGCGAAGAGTTTGGAACTGCGTTTGTGCTCGCCCAGCCACACCAGACTGAAACCTCCTCGGCCCAGCAACTTAATCTTCTAACAGCCGTAGGGAAAGCGGTCTCCAAACACTTCATACTCCTCTTCGGTGAGGTCGTATTGGTTGGTAGGAATGGTTTGCGAAGGCTCCTCACGCTTCTTTTTAACTGTCACCACCGTATCTGGTTTTTCATGAGGACGACTATTGGTTTCACTGCTGCGCTTATCGATTTGAATGCGGTTCTTATCGAAGTCCTACAAATCGTCTTTGTGAAGTGATGTCACTTCCACTCGACGTCCTTTGGAATAGGAACGCGAATTGCTGCGACTCTTGCTCGTGAGGTCACTGATGTTGATGAAGTATTTATTGTTATGAGTTTTACGTGCCTCATCCTTTCCTGACAGTAGCTTCATCAGGCTGATCTGATTGATGTTTGTGCTGCCCTTCTAAAGGCTCTCCTAGCGTGGGCGGGTGCCTGGTTTGAATCGTTTGGCATTTACCCCCATCTTGCCAGGCCCATCTACCATAACAGTTTAGGTACATAGGCTGCGTAGATGAATATTCCTTCCATCGTTGTTCTTCGTGGACTTTACAGCATTGAAGTTGTTCTTATCGAAGCGACTGAGGAAACGATCGTTGGGCTTTGACAGTTCTTCGAGGTCCTTCAGAAATAGATTGGTTCTGACTTCGCTTCCGACGTACTTTTTCGTTGGATAAGCTGTTGACTTGCCAATGCGACGATCCGGCTCCTCATCACACTCAGTCATTATGCGCTTACGTCGGTCGTTTTTCTAACTAACTGGCCCTAAGTGGTACCTTAAGCGCTTGACGGGTAGCTGCTGACCCCGCATAGGACTTGGTGACACGTGCTTCTTATCCTTCGAGAGGCGCACTCCGGAGTGATTGTAGCCGGTGCGCAGGGGCATGAACTTATCTGCGAACATGCGTTTGTAAAATTATTTATACACATCGTCTAACTGCAGACCTGCATTGGAGGCATCTCAACTGCTAGTACTTAAATTTGATTTCCCCTGTTGCTGGAAATGCTGGTTGGACAATTGTTAGATCTTCCCCACCAAACTGATAGTGGCTTTGTTGCAAATCTTCGCAAGATCTTACATTTACAGCGACTCAGGAAACTTCTTAAAATGTCGGCACCACCCTTATGTTGCCGAATATAATCGATTACGGTACACATGAAGATGATATCTACGCTGGCTATTCTCGCTGGCTCAACGAATGTGTCGCTGCTATTCACCACGTTCTACAACTTCCACGAATGGCCGCCGGTAGCCTTCATCATTCTTTCACTCGCCTACATAGGAGTCGTCTTGCTGATGGAGTGGTAGTACCGTCGCTTTCGGATCATCAAGCCCGACTTCGTAGTGGAAACTGCTGGGCTCTTCCATCTGTACATCTACCTATTCGCGGTCGGAGCCATTGTGGCGCTCATTAAGTATATCACCTACCTCAACCATTCTCCTTCTTAGCTCTACTTCGAGAAGTACATGTTGGTGAGGTGCTTCGACGATAAGAATAACGCCTACTTCAACCTACTGTACTACCTTAGTAACTACCTGTTTGGCATGCTCTACCTCAAAATGTTCCGGGAGCTATTCAATAAGTACAAGAATAGGGTCATCGAGGGTGTCAATCTCAGCGTTTCCACTGAGGAGGTAACCTGCTCGATCTGCATGAGCGACATTCAAACTGGATTTCGGCTGGCACAACTTCTGTGCATGCACCAGTTTCACCAAAGTTGCCTGAGAAAGTGGTTGACACATCGAAATGTATGTCCACTGTGTAAATCGAACATCAGTGGATGCGACCAGCAGCAGTAGCAACCTCTGGCTAATGTTGAAGCGTGAACCTCGAAGTTACGCTTTGCCGAAGTATTTGATGTTCTCTTAAGTTGAGTTGGCGAAGGCTGGGATTATGTGATATACGATTTTAACAGTTGGTGGGGTGGCTACATGGACGCAAGATTTAGTGAATTCGTCGTTGATGGAGGGTGTCTGAATTGCATTCTTTCATGAGGGCTAGCAGTGGCTCTATAAATTATGAATTCGCGCTACTCAAATATTATTCCAGTCGAGGAAGGACAGGAATGGCTGAAGTGGCTCTCCAAGCAGCTCCGAGAGATCCCTCAGGATCCCAATAAGAACATCGAGATCGAACTGAAGTACGCAACACTCATCTTTCATCCCAATCCGATGGTGACTGAAGATTACTTTCGGCGGCTGAGCTACCAAGCCGTTCTTTGGCTAAACAACAGTTCCAGTGGTGTTGGTTCCAACTACAAAGCATGCTTCCCCGACAGCAAGAAGTTCTACGCCATGAGAGAATTTTTAGAAAACATTTGCAGAGAGAGCGATCGAAGAACAATAAACAGCAATAGCGAGCATACCAAGCATAACGAGCCGAAGAGGGATATCAACTTCTACCAAAATTTAACACGGAATTGCGAGAACTCTCAGTTGAAGTTAAAGGAAAAAGAGTTGCGCATTGACGTGAACCATGCCAAACACCGATACTCTTACAGCCATGACCGCGGATGGTCAAAGATGACCAAGGAAAAGCTAACTCACTACGACCTTATGTACTGCAACCAGACTGTGAGGCTAACAGTCGCCAGCGAATCCAATAATGAGTGGGTTGGAAATGTATGCTAGGAACTGCTGAAGATATTCGAAGCTCCAGCAGCACCCGAGGGTAGGGAGCGTAGGAACAATAATAATGCTCCGTGTTTGCGACTGAAGAATATCATGAAGTTCGAAAAGAAGGGGTATGTGGAGTATTCCCTCAGTGAAGTGCTCGTTATTAACGATGAGGAGAAATGGAGAAAGCTCATGAATATGGCTGATCTTCCGGAGACACTCAACAACTACCTTGTGGATGAATTCGCAAATTTCTATGGTTGGCCAGGCAGCCCGTAGACCCACAGACTAGAAGTGGAGTGTGAAGTGACACAAGCTGGGGTAACCTATCTGCGAGAATTGTTGGATGCGAAGAAAGGGCTGGAATTCGAAGGCTTCTTTGACGGGATGCTGCAAGATTTCTGCTCACTGTTTCATGCGGACTATTGCATAAAGGTAGAAGAGATGAAGGTGATTGCAGAGAAGTACAAAAGTCAGAATGGTGGGCAGCCACCACGAGTACCTGGTCGGCTGGAAAACGAAATTGGCCATTACATGCGTAGCGAGCTCGCCGACTTCATCCAAGATCACAGCAAGTGATAATTCTGTCGACTTCACAGTGTGTTCTGGGTAGAAGCCTATCATCTTGTCAATTTGCATATGGCGCTGTTTTGGTTGTATCAGCGAGGGTACGACGGTATAAAAGTAATAGCGTAACGAATGGGCCCGACCAGCAGTTCTCAAGCGCGATCTTGAACTTCTCAATTGTCATTCATGGCCTCGACGTTCTATTGGAGCTGAAGTAGAAATGAACTCCTATTTATTGACGAGAGACATATCCCCCTGAGTGAGGAACTTCCATGATCGTTCAATCGCAGCCCTAGTAAATTCCTATTTGTAGAAGGAAGTCTTCTACGTTTTGCCGAAACCGAAAATTAATGAAGGGCAATAGCGTAGCTATCACCGAAGAGTAATTTCAGTCGATAGTGTACAGCCAGCGACAGTTGGTGGTGCTCTATGGTGATAGGGTGTTAAACCTATCAGATTTCGTGACAAGTCATCCTGGTGGAGCAGCTGCAATCAAGAAGTATGCTGGAAAGCAAATTGAACGCGCAGTATTCTAAGACTACTCCCATAGCAACCAAAGGGAGGTGGTTCGGAAGCTTCTGAGTATGCAGATCGGCACTCTAGTTGCAAAAGCACCCAGAAAATCTGGGCAGCTTTGTGTGATTACATCGAAGAGTCCAACCAAACAGCCAAAATCATGTCTGAAGCCTCGCAAAGCTCCCACTGCAAGATCCGACCAAGTAAGCGTCTGGACAGTTGACATAGACGAACATAAACCTCCTCTGGAGATTCCGAGTATTATAATGCAGCCATCCTATAGTGTTCACAAACGAATAGTCACGGAACCTGGTCACTTGGACGACGCTTGATTCTACACGCAGTACTGATCGAAGTGATGCTGGTCTACCTTGTAGAATATCTTAATATGCTACTCACGCATATCTTCAAGATCTTCCTCCGTCGCCATCTCGAAGTCTCTCAGGTTTACTATAGCGTGGACTGGCTGGTGTTTGTGGATAAACTTTCTGATGACCAGGCATACTCCGAAGATATTGCGGTTCTTGAAGTTAGGGGTCAGTATCCTAAAGAAGTTGACCATCTTATCGTCGTACGCCACCACCAATCCCACTTAGTTCATTATCTCCGCCTCCCTTTCAGAGAGGGGAACGTAATGAGGAAGGCCCACGAACATTGGTGATTTCTTGTTAGAGCTTGTGCATGGAGGCTCATCATCTAGCTTGATCCCAACCATTTTGGCATATTCCTTGAACGGAATGCTTTTTCTACGAGAAACTGAAGCCATTCTGTTTGCATCATCCATCGGGTTCCGCTTGAGATTAACTGCTGATCTGTCTCCCGATACTTCCCGAGGTATCGCTCCAGTGTTCTTTAGCGGAAGCTCGGGTTTTTTTGGCGGAGTCCTTGAATCTCCAAAAAGCGATCGAGGCTTTGGCTTCATTTGAGCATGAGACTGTGATTCAGAATCCTTTGGTAGCCCAAAGAACCTTCTGAACTCCAACAGATTCTTGACGACGCTGCTAGCGTGCTTTTCGGAAAGTTCCTTCCGTAGTCTCTCGTGGTCTTGATCAGGGAACAGAATCTTCTGCAGCCTTGCGTAGCACACAAAGAACAAACCTGAATAGCACTACAACTGTACCGTTCTTTTTAAGCATCTCACCTACGGGATGGATGGACTTTAAATTGAGTCCGCGACACTCGACAAACCTACCGCACTATTCCAACCATTGCTTCTTCGCAGCTTCGGGCTGGTCTTCGTAGAATTTTACTGTGTATTGAAGTTTCATGATGATGATCTCCGCCTTGTGCTGGTATGACTCTTGGAGGTCATCCGTCAACTCAGGTTGTTGGCTATGGCTTACTTGCCGTTCTGATCGCTTGGCGAGGCTAGCGTTGGTTTGGCGGTAGTGTCCTCTATCGGTTGACTTCACTTCTTTGGATAGAACCTAAGTTCGTCGTCTTTGTAGCGATGACATCTTAAATTTAATTTCGCGTTGGCTAACTGCTGGCTTAATAGCAGAGTATTAGGGATGGATGCAACACACCAATCAACTCTCCGAACGTTCGTCCTACAAGTCGCCAATGGAGGGTTGGTCACGTCCAAAGTTTCCCTAGAAGCTCCCACCAACTTCATGATGACTCTTGAACAGATCCTCGTCGTCTGTCTGATTCACGAAGAACTATCGGGTATCATTGAGTTCATCGGACTGGTTTTCCAGCTCGAACCACTCCTCCTTCGATTTGATAGCGTTTCCTAAATTGACCCCTGCAGTACTTATCTTATCCAGTTGGTTGCGAATCTGCTCATTGAATTGGGATGAGCTGCTATTGACTGACTTGCGTTCACCTGCTGATACCTCTCGCTTCTCAGGTGATTTGAAGTCCAAGAACTTTTTGTATTTGGTCTCGAAGATCTTTCTTTTACTTGCGATAACTGCTGACTGGTTAACACTAGTCTGTTGTTGTCTGGCAGGTACCAGCCTGCTATGACTTTCTTTCTTTGTTGGTGGGTTATTGATGTGCTGCTGTGTATGAATCCTCCTATCCTCCTTGAGCACCGATAGACTCAAAAATGACTTACCATCAAGTTCATGAGTTCGCTTACCCTTGGATGAGTTCAATTCGTTCTTCAACGGTTGGTTGAGCTTTCTGCCGAAGTTACCTGTCTGTCCAAATTAGTTTGTAGTGTTGAGCCTACGAGGGGATACTGTGCTCTTCGGAGTGTTCGAGCCGTGCAACTGGCTGTTGGTAAAAACTTTTAGCTGTGCTCGTAGTTACTCATTCTCCTTCTGAAGCTGTAAGTTTCTTTCAAGCAGCGCACCTTTCTCTGAACTTGCCAGAATTTCTTCCAATTCTATTCGTGCCTTCTTCTACTTCTCGTACTCACGCATGAGGGAGTTGAATTACTACAGATCGACGGTACGTGAGCGTTCTGCACTGGGCTTCGGTGTGACTGGTCTATCTACTATTGCCTTTTTTGCCCTGTTTGCGAACTGCAACGTCGAGAACGTCTCTGCAGCTGCCGAGACTGATGGAGATATGCAGATGATGAGCTTAAGCTTACCATTACCCATGAGAGAATCGCTGAGGATCCTGGTAAGCTTGGAATTTCGGAAGGGAATATGCGTTCTCGCCTTCTCAATCAACGCCTAACCTAGCCCTTCGAAGTACCAACTGAAATGCAATGGCCCAAACTCGACAAGCTGCCGTTGATGCAAGTGACTTCTTGAATGCGCAAGTCCTGCTCAGCCGCTGACAATCCTGTTGGAATCTTGAATTTCTCGGAACCTGCCAAGTCAACGATGCGGATCTATCGTAGCATATACCACTTACCGACGATGTGACTTGAAATTCGTTGATCTTCTCTCCGACTTTCATCTTTCCTGTCCGTTCGTAGGTTAGCTGGAAAATTGAGTGGGAACGGGAGCTCTTACTGTTGACGTGGGTTGCCTTTGTCACTCGGTTCTAACTGATGAGTAGTCGGATACCTTCAACCCTTCGGCAAGAAATGAATAGGCTTCGTCGAGGTCAGTAACCTCCGCAATAGCCAGCTCAGGGATGGAAACCTCACCTGCCTTGGACTATCGGATCTCTAGAGCATGCGCTGATAGGTTGTACAGATCGTAAATCTATCTTTTTCTCGATTTCGTACCTTTTCATTGTAGATCTCGAAAAACGATAGGAAGATTCGTGAATTCGGTTCCTTCCGTTTCCTCACTTCGGTAAATATCATCTCAAGAGCTCTCGGTAGGATACCTCGGCTTGCTTAGTTCGACAGCTTCTGTTTGATCAGGCTGCTATCGATGCTGCCAATGTTTTCGGGACAGTCGCCAGTGATAGTGTACGTCTTACCTGCTCCTGTTTGACCATAAGCGAATACTGTGTTGTTGATGCCCTTCAGAAAGGAACTGATGCTATCAACGACCATGGCAAACACGGATTGTTGACTAGCCCCGCCTGGCACAATATGATTGAACTTCATGTGCATGTTATCGTAACCAGGCCTGACGATGACAAGTGTATTGTCCTGAGTAACAGTTTTGCGTACATCTTCAACCTCGACGAGATGCTCTCTATCCTAATACTTGAGAGCCGGACGAATGCGAATGATAACTTGCACCTTATCGTTAGCTGCACGAGGTGACTTTTCTGGTGTCTTCAGTGAAGAACGGTGGGTGAGTTCTATTCGGCGAATAGGCGAGCGAGCATTGCTATTTCTCATCACACAGTTGGTTGGAGTATTATCTCAAGCGTGAGATTATTCAAACGCTCCAATGAGTTTGATCTGCGCATCCTACATTTTATGCCGAGAGCTAGCTAAAGTGGACATCCGTCTGCAGCCGCTTCCTATCTTGCACATTCGCTTATCACGTCGAGGTTGAGCTGTGCACTGTTAACTTTTCTTGATGGTGGTGATTGGTATTGCTGAGGTTTCGTCCTATCCAATGTATTAACCTTATTGTTTTATTATTGGGAGCGTTGATGGCTCAATTGTCCAACCGCCGCATGTCGGAGGATACCGCCCAGTTCAACACCATGAAATCCTTTGAGAAGACACTCAGCAAGCTTCCAAGATACTCCCAACCAGAGGTCATCGAGGCGCAAGTGTTCACTGAATTGGAGGCTGTCAGAAGGAAGGATGAACAATTCCGTTCACAGCATATGGCCAGAAAGAACGAGCTCACGGGGTCCTCTTGGAATTCACTACACCTCGATGGGTTTATTCGAAGCAAGGGAACAGGGAGCTTGAGTCAGCGCAGTAAGCAGTTAGAGGAAAAACCTCTTCCGAAAGCAGAGAGGCCTTAGCACTACTTCCGAACAACGAAACAAAATCAAAACAGTTCGCGAATGGGTTACACTGATGTCAATCCATTGGCATCACATCCAAGGGTATAGCCACGCGGGCTTGACCGGTTCCTTTCTGAGGTCGTTAATCGGAAGAATCTGGGTTCGCCGTAAGCGTAGCTTAACATACCCGGTATAACGATGGCTAATATAGTGCGCTAGAGGATAACCAATCCACTGACATTCAAGGATGTTCCGATTCCGCCGGAAAGGCATTTGGAATCCAAGAAGGTTCGCCTACTCAACCTTATCGAGAAGCAGTACCCGCGTGGAATCATGGGGATAGACAATCCCGACAACGCCCTTCGATTCTACAAGCAGCCCACCACTGAAAGACTAAACATCCGTGCCCAACCTATTTGTCAGGTGGACTATGAACTCGACCGGAACTGGCAGTGCAAGAAAAGAGTACCATCGCCGAAGCAGCAATTTGTGCATCGCACTCGCTAATGCGTTCGCCGGCTGTCCAACTCGTCAGCCTACAACTACAACATCGTAAGCAACATCCAACGATGAACCAAAACATTAATAAGTTCACAAACGAAACTCCATACGTAGAATCTACTGCTCATTTCGTGGCACTTTTTGGATGCGGCTTCGACTGCTTCTTCTGGTAGTAGTACAGAATTGTGAACATTGTTATGCTGTTCTGGTACTCCTGGTCGTTTTTGAGTTACTAAATCAATGCTCAACTGTACCTCCAGGAATTCGAAGAATTATTGCTTCTCGCTGTCCTCTGGGAACATGTCCAGAATACTCTTTTTCTACTCTCGCTCCATAATCGAGGAGACGTCCTTAATGCCGACGATGTCCACTTCAATCGACTATTGGTGCTTGCTTGTGTATGCACTCTAACGGCTTGGATCTCCGAGTGGGCCCAGCGGCCTCGAGTAGCGACGTTCCTGCAGTCGCTCGACACTACTGCGGTTTTTACTGTCCAAGGTTGTTCGGGACTGCCTCCTATCCTTGCTTTCGCTGCTCTCCAGGAAGCTAGAGGCATTGATTGTAGTTTTCTTGGCATAATTAGGCTGGATATTCTCTCTGCTATCCTCGTACTTCCTCTGAGATAGTTGCCGATGATACCGCTGGTAGAAAATACTTGATCTTGCCGATGTTACCTCCTCGTGACTTCAAGCTCATTTATTGTTAATTATAACGCTATATTTTATTAGATCGTGCAGGAAAGATAGATATGCTCGAACATTCAGCTTAGTGAGTTAAAGTTCTTTGGCTTTAGGAACAGTCGGGTATGCTGAATTGCTGGGACACAACCCTCATCGGCTTCCATGTCGAAGCTGAAGATGGTGTGAGGTCTGTTCTGGTACGGCATATTCTCCTTTTCGTGGTGGAAAGAAGAAACTATTGTTGCTTCCACTGGACGTTGGAATTGCGAAACCATAGTTCCTGGTGGCATTTGAATTACTGGGGGTTGGAAATTTGATGTTCTGATCGTTTGCTGAACGGGAAAGTTTCCTGGTGCATACTGCATTGGGATAGACTCTTGAGTGGGAATTACGCTATTGCTGCTAATTTGAGCGATGTTGGAGTAGACAGTAGGTGGGCGACCTTGGCTGATCTGCGAGACATTGTTGGGTATTATAGGCATATTTGGAGGATAGTACTGTTGAGGCTGGTGTGGTTGCAGCTGTTGCGGAGCTATGAACAGTTGTGGGCTGCCTGGACGTACTTGCACTGCTGCAAGTGAGGGAATTTGATGGCTGGATGTTCTGAACTCGGACTGCTGTCCAATGTTTGCATTAATGGAGGGAATTCGAGGATTGCTTTAATGCATTTCCTGCCTTGAGCTAGCCAACATCTGGGGTGCTATTTGCTGTGGAGGATAGGGATTGTATTGAGGGTTCGTTTGGGACTGCCGAATATTGCTTTGTTGTGGAGGAAACGGTGGATTGAAGTTTGGTGGTTGAGGCTGCATTTGAGGAAGTTCTTGACGAGGCGGTTGTTGGTACATATGCTGGGATTGATATTGTTGTTGTGGTTGCTGTGGTTATCTGTATTGGCTCTGCTGCTTCTTCTCGAGTTGACCGAAGGTGGGTTGGCTGGTCAACTCAGCAACGACTTTGTTGCTCGGCATCATTTTTTCGGAGACTATATTAGCATTTATTTTTCTCTTCTTGAGCTGTCCTGAAACATACATTTTCTTGTAGTCATCCTTGGATACGAGATTTGATTTGCTGTTGCCGACTGCAAAATCGAGAGACCGGATCTTTGGGGGCCTACGTAAACGATCTCCTTACCAGTAGTCATTGACGATGTTGGGCATTGTGCCACCAAATTTCTGTTCGATTTGACTCTTATTGGTGTGGGTAAACAGAGGATCGGGTATTGGTTTATCGTATAACGTCACCTTCTTGGCGGTTTGCTAATCTAACAGTCCCTTGGCAGTCTTCCAAATTGACGATACCAACCAAGAACCGTTGACCATATAGGTTGCTTTCATCCGACAGCGAAACGAATGCGACAAGAATTTGATACAATCTTTCATTGTCTGTATAACATGCTTTTGTACCCCCGCGACGCCGGTAACACCCACCTTGCCAAGATCGATGATGATAACCCAGTTCTCCACTTGTCCCTCAATCATCATATTCTCGACGATGAAGTTGTAAAAGAAGCCCATGATGTTGATAAGCTCCTCTGTCTTGATATCGCTATCGGAGATCTTCTTTATGTCCAGCACCAAGACGGGTTTGTAATTGCAGTCACGTCCACAGAAGTACATCATGCCCTTCTCAAGATGCTTGCGAATGCTGAATTTATCGTCGACAATCAGCTTGGTAGTCCTCCACGTGATGTACTCCTTCATCGCTTCCACGGTATTTTTAAAGTCGAAGTTGTTTGCTTGCAGGAACTTTATCCGAATGTTGTCCTGCCAGTAAGGCTACAGCGCGCTCGAGTTCTTCGTCAGGTACTGTTGGAATTCTCTGAGTTTCTGCTGTTACTCCTGATCCAGCTGTACGCCTCCATCGAAGATCAACCGGATCTTCCCGTTTTTGATTTCGTGCTCTAATTGACCGTGGAGGGGTACGTGGTGGGAAGTACAGGAAGGCTTCGTCGGGAATATACGGATATCGGTTGGGTTCCGTCATTCCTTACTATTGAAAAATATCACAGTTATCAACGTGGGCAACAGTTGCAGACTGTTCCAAATCACATCTTCAAAAGCAATCAGTCGTTGAGCATCTCCTCCAGCTCACGTAATTCCCTATCTATTTAGGCAAGCTCGCCTTTGATCCTCTCCTTTTGGAGAGGTTGAGACTGCTGTTCACTGGAGGGGACTTCTCCGCCTGCCTTCGAGGCTGCTTTCTTGAAGATGTCATTCATATTCTTGACGGACTCAATGAAAGCCTCTTGATGGTCAGTCAGCATCGCGACATTATTGTTCATTAACTGCTCTGAATTTCCCAGCTGTGTGTACCTTTCTTCTTATCGAAGTCGATGAGCTTCTGGGTCACCATTTCGTAGGTTTGCTCAGATTTCTTCTGCTCTGTTAATTCTTTCGTGGAAGCTGCAGCCTACTCTTCCAATAACTCTAAGGATTCACTTTGCAGTACTCTTCAGGGCTTCTTCTTGGCCTCGGATGGACTGCAGCTGCTTATCCAACTGTTCCTGACGGTATGCAGCCAGCTCCTCTGAACTCTCATTCCTTGCTAAGGCCTCTGCTAGTTCTCTGTTCATCTTCAAGCTTCGCTCAAGGTTACGTCGCTGTTCCTACCGCCATTATCGGATGTTTTTGATCGTATTGTCGATCTCTAGCATCAATATTGCAATACCTTTGATCACGCATTTCGTCTCGACAAGCTGTTCTATGTCGGGATCATAGATTGATTTGTCACTGGAGACTCGGCTCTCCGTACCAATTGCATCCATCATCCGCTCCTCCTTGCGCATGAGCAACCCCTTTATCGAGTTTGGCTGGAACATCCGGAATCTTGTATTATAAACTGTACAAAGGAACTACAAGGTAAGCAACCCACCAGACGGCACAATAATACTGGCATCTTTCGGGCACCATCTTGACTGTTCACTTATAAGTTTATTACTCGAATTCAAACAACGATGAGAGCTCGTGGGAAGGAATCACAGCTGAACCTGGAAGTGACAGAGGTTGCGATGGTGCAGTTCCGGCAGAAACCAGAAGAGATTGTCGAGCTGTCGCTCATCCTCAGTAAAATCGAAAGCATGAAGGTAAGAAGCCAACCATTCAGGGAATAGAAGTGCTTCGAAGCCTGCGAGTGCTTAATCTGCAGAGCAACCATATAGCAGCAATACGTGGTCTCGAGGCAATGACTGAACTCAAGAAAATTGATCTTTCTGGTAACCAGCTGCAGTCCATTGATGGGCTTGCATCACTTGGCAAGCTTGAGGAACTGTTGCTAGCACACAACAAAATCAGTTCGCTGAAGGGTCTCAGAGATGTACTGCTTTGGCCATTCAGCTCCCCTCGACTGATAGTTTGAGAGTCCTAGATGTTCGCGATAATCTGCTTTCAGATCTGACTGAACTGCATGTGCTTGGCAGGTACCCGCACAGCCAACATAGGTTCGCGAAGCTGGAAGAACTGACCTTAGATTCGGAGGAATGCAAGCACCACAACCCGATCTGCATTGATAAACGAGCATACTATACAGAGCTCCGCAGGTTGCCTCAATTCTCCAAGCTGAAGGTAACCCGAGTGTGACTACAGAAAATCGATAGAAAGGAACCCAAAGAACTGACAAACAATAGCCAGTCGGCCATAGATGACTATTCTCTCCAGAAGGAGAACTTGAATACGGGGAACCTAACGGCTCCAAGAACATTTGTCGTTGCTGGCAACGCCTATCGTGGTTCAGAGGTCACTTCCCAACCACAACATCAAAGCAGCTTTGCAGATGCACGCTAGTACTAACGGCTTCTTGCGTTCAAGGAGCGGATGCTGGAGGAACTTGAAGAGCGCAACTCCAAACTTCAGGGAGAAAGCAATATACGCTACAAGGAACTCGTCAAGAGGGAGCATGAAGTCGAGAAACTGTATAACCAGCTGCAGGAAGTTGAAAGACGTGTTACTGAAAAGGACCAGCAACTGCAGCAGTGCCAAAAGGAAACTGCGGAAGCAATTAGGGAACATTCTCGGCTCAGCAAGGATATCTCATTGAAGAATGCAGATGCCGAGAAATATCTGAATACCATTGCTGAACTACGACAAGAATTGGGTGAAACTCGAGCAGTCCTCAAAGATACTGATCGGAGGCTCATGGAACTCAACTCTAAGGTACTGGACAACGTCAACCACAATACATTCAAGAGTGAAGAGGTCAAGCGTAAATATGAAATAACCCTGTAGGAATTGAAAGCCTCGACCCGGGAGAACTCACAGCTCAAACAACGCATTCTGGAGCTGACCGAACTGACTCGGGAGTGGTAGTACAAGTATGAGAGGAAGCTGGACGAACTTGAACGTGACCACTAAGCAGATCGAAACTCCATCGTGAAGGATTGTGAAGGACGCATGGCTGAGATGGAGAAGTACTACACCGAGATCATCGAAGGCCGACACCATGAGTATAAGGAGCAACTGGACCTGGTATAAGAGGAGTTCAAGGCTGCACTAAAATAGACAACTGAAAAGTACAAGCAAACCAAAGCAGCATTAGACGATCGGCAACGACAGGACGGAGAAAATCGTTCGCTGCTGAAGCAGACGCTACAAAAGAATGCAGATCAGGAAAATCTGATTCAAGAATTACAATCAGTGCTGCTCAGGTTCAGGCAGGAAGTATCGGATATTGTCCGGGAGAAGGAAGCACTAAACCAAGAGATAAATGGCTTGCGTGGAGCACGCAACCAAAAATCAAGGTAGCTGCAGGAGTAGCGTGACCGTCTGCATAGTGACAAGCAGTCATTAGAAAGACAGCTGTCAGATCTCCGACAGAAGCATGAGCAGCTGAAAATCGATTACGATCAACTCGAGGTGCGTGCAAAGACATACGAAGCTGACCACCATGAAGTTGACCAGCTCAACATTGCAGTCGAAACGAAAAACCAGATGCTCTAGGACAAGAACGAGACCATTGAGTCCCTAAAGCTGGACCTGGAATAGCTCCGACAGTCCTCTGAGAAGAAGGATGAGTAAGTGGAAGCCATTCGCAAGAAGTATAGCGGCAGCAAGCAAAAACTGAAAGAAATGGAAGATGAATTGGCCAACCTTCTAGCCGAGAATAATGAGTTACGCTCAAGCCTTGAGCAGACCAATGAGCAGCTCCAGCAAAAGGAGTAAGCCTAGACTAAAATTGGTGAGTATCTCAATGAATTCGAGGAAAATTTGAAGGGTAAAGACCAGGAAATAGGCGAGCTACTAAACCTGCTTGAGGAATGCAAGAAGGTCACCCTAAATAAAAACGAGGAAATCGAGCAAGCAAGACGTGAATGCGATCGTTTACGTCGAGAATACGATGATAAGCAAGAGTTCATCCGAAGTAGGTAGCGTCTGCTAAAGTCAGAATGCGATACCCTTAAGGACCGCGTATCTCAACTCGAAAAGGAGAAGCGTCAGATTGTCGAGGATGGCGAGAGAAGCAAACGCGAGGCTAAATAGAACCTCTAGAAGCTTTCAAAGATGTTCGCATGACTCGTACTTAATGATGTTTAAGCAGTATACTTCATTCGTTCTTCTTCCACTCTACACCATCGCCGCGTGGCTTTCCCGACTCGCCGAAGACTGGAAATGGCCAAAGCCATACATTATTTCCGAACACCTGCAGCCAATTTTCGTAGCTGCCTACGTCGTAGATATTCTTGGCCTGTGCTTGCTCGGGATTCCTCGCTTTGTCCAGGTTGTCCAATGTGGAGCTGTTTTGCAGCACGAGATCCATATGGAACTTGTAGAATACCGAAATGACACCACCGAAGGTGACGAGCACAGCGAACCCAAGCAGCCGAACTATGACCATAGGATGGTCCAGCGCATACTTAGGATCGTGTACGATTCGCATTAGCTCTTGCACGAGCAGCGGAGTCATGAATCCTACCGCCACGACAATCGTTAGAATGATGTAGGTTAGGAAGAGCATGAAGAATTTTCGATTCATGAAACCCACGCAGTTGCTGATCCAGGGGCAGTGGTGATCCATGTTCAGAACACAGCGCTGGCATGTCGCACAGTGATGGCACCTTGAATTAGCATTTTCCTGTACCTTTCTGGCTTGAAACTGTGGCAAAGCAGGCAGTAACGTCGCTTCTTGGTTTCTTTTTCATCGAGGAAGAACCCCCAGTAGATTGGCACCCTTCCTGGATCGCTGACTATTGCTCTGACCATGCTCCAGAGCAGCATGAAAAGTGCGACATGGAAAATTGCGACTCCTGCAGGCCACCACTACGGCCGAAGCCGGAGCATGTACTACCCGACGAAGAGATAGTAACTGAACGCGATGAAGAGCACGACTGCCAGGAAATGAGGTCCGAAGAGCTTGCGGCAGCTGAGTTCGCGAAGAGCCATTTAAATAATAGAGTGGCAACGTCAGAATATTTCGAAGTAGCGTTCGAAGAAGTTAAGTCCGCTGAATTTGTAGAGTGCAAATGTAGCCAGGATCTTCTTGAAGGTGGTCTTGAGAATCGAAGGGTTGTCGTACTCCATGAGCGTGTAAACGTCGAGGTATTCCAGCTAAGTCAGCGTAAAGAGTATGCTGTGATAGATACACTCAGTACAGTTCGCCGTCGTTCTGTGGCTGCACTGACATGTCGTAACAGTCCTCGAACCTGTCAATATCCTGTCGTAAGACTTCTTGAAATGTCCCTGTTTCGTCAAAGAGGATGAGCTGCAGCAGAGTTGTCTCGGGTGAATGCTTTTCTCGATATTTCTGACTTACGAGGCGAAGTTACTATGAGGAGGCGGTTTCCATGGTCGTATGACACAATCTTGTCAAAGAAGTAGTTGTCGCGCAATGGAATAGCAATTGATTTATCAGTCGCTGCGTCCAGTTCGATGATATAGATACGATTGATGACGATGAAGTAGATCCTGTGGTGGTATGAGTAGTAGCTCTCAGCGCTGTTTGTGCGCTGTATGTGCAGATACTCTTTAGGGTTCACACCAATGTCGTTTGAGAGGACACCAGATTTGCCCAGCTTCCACTGTTCGTCAACAAACTTGTACTGACTATACTTCAGAGTTATCGAGTTCTTTCGGAGTGCGAGGTAGGTGATGATGAGGGAGTTACCATCCAGATCTCTGATGAGGCTTAATTTAAGCGGGTTGGTGGCTATTTATCCTTCTTGAATAGTCATTGACCCTATGTCGATCTTCCGGACGCTTTCATTGTATTGCGTGTAAAAGATAAACGGGTTGGACTCCAGAATGTACACCAGAAGCTCTGAGTTTTCATCCCATAACAGAAACTCGTAGCTCTTGTTAAAGGTGTTTCGCTGAATGACCGATCTCTATTTCAGCAGGTTTTCAGGTATGACGGAGATTAGATGGTTGCTGTGGGGATTGGCTATTTCCAGGTGCACTGATTCGTTACCCTGAAACGTTCGTACGGGTGGACCTTCCAACTCTATCTGTTCGTAGAGTTGAAACGCAACTT
>ERZ724508.375-NODE-375-length-32026-cov-6.173845_pt1 | contig 32026 bp, 40 predicted proteins | sample MGYA00376041_ERZ724508 | MGnify/ENA primary metagenome ERZ724508 (study PRJEB28724, sample SAMN07190887) | wastewater metagenome | isolation source: effluent of sewage treatment plant in Hong Hong | place: USA: Christiansburg, Virginia | collected 2016-03-01 ...
TAGGCTTTCTCAACCTTTTCATTTGCAGCTCGGCAGTAGAACGATTGTTCAGTTAGATAGCGTTCTGCTATTCTTAGATTTCCGATAGAAAAATGTAGGGGTCCCTCATTCTAACATTCCTTTTCTTCATTTTCGAAATATATTTACTCATTTTTATCTTCTTTCTTTCCTTTTTCTTATTTCAATCTCTCCTCCACATTTACCAACCTATGACTTCCTTATCCCTTTATTAATATCTGTTCTTTTATGCTGCTTGACATCATCTTTGTTGTCGCCGCGCTGCTCCTCATCTACGCAATTATTCGTCTTCGCAAGAAGCCGTAACAACAACAAGCTGCCCAACCAGAACCCTAACCACATCCAGTTCAAGGAAGGTGGGTCCGAGAGAATCCAAACGAGGAAAATCCAGATGATTCAGCAGAGTCAGGTTCTGAAGAAGAAGACGATCCTAAAAAATATGAGGGACTCTCTTAGTAATAAGCTCGTAAGCGAATGCGCAAGTAGCAGAAGGCAAGATAGCGAAAGGAGCGCCAATAACAGATCCAATAGCAAATTAAGTATGCCGACTCGAAGAACCAGAAGTATCGTGAGAGGGAAGAACAGAGATAGCGGGAGTAAGAGTAGAAGAGACTCAAGTAGGAAGAATACATGAAGAAAATCGCAGAGGAAGATCGCAAACGTAAAGAAGAGGAATACAATAAGTGGAAGGTACTTATTCACATAACTCAAGGACCTCTTTGTGGTTTAAAGCGAAGGCAAGTAAGGTAAGACACCGGAACAGTAGCAGGAAGAACAACGACGCTTCAACGAGAAGTTCCTCATGTACATCATCGATAACAAAATCTGCTTGCTGGAGGACATGTCCAATTAGTTCAAGCTGCAGACCAAAGACGTCGTGGATAAGATTCGGCTTATGGAGACGGAAGGCAAAATAAATGGTGTGTTCGACGAACGAGGCAAGTACATCAACGTGACTGATGGCGAATGGAAAGCAATCCTTTCTTACATGAAGGCAAAAGGAAGGGTGAGTAAGTCCGAGATGATGTTGGAGTGTGCAGACATCATCAAATTCCACGGAACAAAAGCCAAGGACGACTCTCTGCTCAAGCTGATCCAACAGGAAGAAGAGAGTGCAATAAAAGTATGATGAAGTCCACTCAGTGATGTTCGTGAAAGTCAATTCAAATTATTTTTTGCAGGTGAATGCAAGACTCACTAATCGACAGCGACATCAGCGACAAATCACAGCAGAATAAAAAATGTTGAAGGTGGGATTTGAACCCACGCCCTTTCGGAATAGAGCCTGAATCTACCGCCTTAGACCGCTCGGCCACTTCAACTTTGTTAGGTATTTGCTGCACAACTGACACATCAATGAATGAGACGCGACTATCCTGACTGGCGTCAATCCAAAAAATGAACTGTTTATAAACCAGGTCTCAACCCATCCCAACACGCTTGTTCTGCTCGTATGCCAAGGTGGTTGAGGTTCGTTGAAGCAGCAATATGGACACCTCTGGTAATTGTAAACACACCTTTGAAACTGAACTGGTTAAGATAGGGACCACATGGCCATCAAAGCTGACTACCAAGAGTTACAGCGAAGCTACAATTGAGTCAGCATCATTTGTGGCATATCACTCGAGACTGGTTGCGATCAATAGTTCCTTCCCCTGCAGAAGCCCCTGCCTAGTGGTCTCATCCTCAGAAACCCCAGCAAGGATGAGTTGCACTGCAGCAGTAACAGCATCGTTGCTAGCATCGTGAACAGTTTGACCATCGAATCGAAAACTTTTTAAAAGCATCTATTGGAATTTCCAACTAGATAGCTTCCTTTCTGTGCCATCCAGCGATTTCACCAGTATAAACGCAAGTCCAACACTATCTGCAGAATTAATAATAATATCAACGGACCAACTGCCAATGAATTTTACCGAGGACTGTACTCCCTTGCCAATACTGTAGTGAAACGTACCACTCAATCGAGGTATGCCAACCACGACAACTCCATCACCGGGCAGGAAGATGGTGGCGACAAGAAGAAATCAAAGATAAACTCTTCGCCACTTAAGTCCCCACTTGAGAGCGCTCTCAAGAAGGTTGTCTCGACATTTGGCAATGGAGCAAAACGAAATGCCTCTCCAGGTCGTTTCGGCTCGACTCCCAGAGCGAAATACCTTGCCAGCAGCAACTGCTCCAACCCCATCAATAACTTTTCGGTGGAAGAGTATGACGAGGATAAAGAGGCTCTTGAGAATATGCATCCCGAGGCTATGGAGTTCTTGAAGAAGTACTTTAGTGGCTATTCGGCTTCGCAGGTGCCCACTGTTACGTTCGTGGACTACCTCACGAAGGAGTTTAGTTCCCTCTGGACATAAACACAGGCCAGTGGTAAGTTGTGCTTTAATGAAGCTATCATTCCGGAGTTCACGCAAAAGCTATTGGAGAGACTTGGCCAGGAGAATGTTCAAATGGGAAGGCTATGCAAACTTGCCAGGGAGAACGGATTAATTGGGCTAATTCTCGGAGTATTTCGGGATCTCAAGCAGGAGCAATATCTTGGTGATTCTAAAGAGCAGACAGGAGGAGTGTATCTGAGTAGGGAAGCTCCTTCAAGTAGGTATGTTGGGTCAGCTGCAGGGTCTGTTTGCTCTGTGGGTTCATAAATAAAACAGCTGGAGACAAGCAACTGCCCGGAACTGCAAAATGCGAAGAACATTATCCAAGAATTTACAGAAGGACTCTACAAATAAACCGAAAATGAGATTTACACAAAGCTCAGTGGATAAATGCGCCGGTTAGTCATGAAGTACAAAGAAACTGAAGGGCTACTCAAGACTGTGAACGACCGCATCAATGAAGACATCGATAAGCTAACTTATTAAAGGAAAAAGACTCAGCTGGAGCGAACTCACGAGCTTGCCGTGGAACGCCTAAACGACCGAATCAAGAATCTCGAGGGATAACTGCAAAGATAACGCATGGCTAACACGACATTGAAGACCTAAAATGAGAAGTATGCAGCTGAAAATCGTCGTCTCACAGAGACAGTCGATAAATTTCAAAACCATCTTCTGAGCAAGGATGAACCTCGATAATCGGAAAAGTTTAAGTCTACGGCAGGACAAGGCTTTACCTCAGGAGCAACTACCCCACAACATCAGCAGCCGGTTATTAGTTTTGCCTACCAAAACCCACATCCAAACATCCCCTTTAACAATGCTAACCGTTCTACAACACCAATCAAACATCAAAGCCATATTGTCGAGACTCGGAAGCCTGCCCTGGCTCCATTGGACAAGTAGAATGTTGTGACTCTCAATACCCTAAACGGAGTTGTTCGACCGACCACCCCAATCAAGGGTACGGTGAAACCTGGAGCATCGCCAAATCGATTCCTTAGAGTACCTCGCAACTGATTCCAATTTCAGTAAAAAAACTTGTCAGATCTTGAGTATCTTCGATTTTAGGGATTGAAAGTCGTCCATTCTTAGAATTTGCGAGTTTATGCAGTCCTTCAGCTCCTTGATTTTCTGCTGGCGAAGGTCTCCCATGCCCAAAGATCTCTTTTGCTGGAACAGTGATTTCTTCGGTCGGTGGATCAGAGGCAGAGACTGGCTTCTTTTGATATCGTCTTCTCGGTGAAGTTGTACTGAAGTCTCCTTCTTCTCCTTTGGTACTTCAAGACTCACGAGCGATGGGAGATGAAAATCGCCCTTAACACTTTTTTAAGTATGTGGTATTTGCGAGTCGCTGATCACCATAATCGGTTAGTGATGACACACGAAAGATCGAGTACTCGGAGTCTTGTATAACTTGATTTTTGATGCCTTATCCGCAAAGAGCCTCTTTCGTATGAGATAGCCTTGGAATTCGTCTTCCTCATCGTCCCAAGGTTTGAGTACTTCGTACTGATCTAACTCAGAACGGCGTTTGCGACGACGCTTCCTTGGTGACTGCTTGAGAGTGTTGTAGATAGTTTATTCCCCTTGATGCTACTCGTACATTATATTTTATGAGTAATCAAACCATCAAGGCTGTAATCATTCAGATCCCTCGTTAGGGACTGCTTCGGCGGGCTGTTTTTCTACCCATCGATCTTTTTCGGTGAGGTTCCCAGTCAACGAGGAAATTCGCTTAAAGTAGTTATGTGTACGGTCTCCTCCTTGGTGAATTACGCAACCTCTCCGAGGATATTTGTGTCACTCGTGCAGCAGGATTCCGGATAGGCGGTGGCCTCATCTCAATGATTGGTTCGCTCATTTATAAGAGTACGCAATGATTATAGAATTGATCGGCACTTAATTGATAAGTGCAGTTCGGGTCCTTGAATTAATTAGTATTAGTTCAATGGAGAACCATCATCATTTGGTGCAGGTGGAGTATCTCAGCGCTCGCAAACCAGTAGAGCAGGAGTTAGTTGATTGTTTGACATGCCCGTTATGTTTGTGCATTGTCACGGAGCCAAGGGAGTGCATCAACTGTGAAAAACTCTACTGCTCGGAGCATGTGAAGGAATGGAGTAAGACCAAGAAGACGTGTCCAACTTGTCGGGCCAAACCCTGGAAGCTAAAACCGCGCTGCCACAGGGTGTACCTCCAGCTGTTGGAGTCACTCTAGTTTTCGTGTCCATGTGGCAAAGACATACCCTACAATTAATTGATTGCGCACAAATTCTGGGATCACATTGAGGCCGAGAAAGAAAGGAAGAAGCGAGAGGCTGAAATGGAATTAGAGAGACAGAAGCAGTTGATGGAGCTTCAAGCTCAGGAAGAGGCAAGGCGTTAGCAACAACTCAAAGCTGCTCTAATTCCCAAGTAAATCCCTGAACACAACCATCCCCGAATCAACATCGTGTCGGTGACACGTCGGGAGAACCAGTAAAAGCTCCAACCATCCAATAACATTGTTTCACCATAGCCAATTCGCGTGCCTATATAGCCAGCGATTCAGCAGCATGTAGGTCTCAAGCAATCTGTAATCCGCTCAAAGCTCGAAGTGAAATTCAACCATAACAAGGAGTAGGAAAAGCATGAGGAGCCAGTTCCAGCAGTTCCTGATAAGGAGTAACACTTTATTCCTTTGACTGCCGCCAAGAAGTACTACTTCTACTTTCGACCGAAGGCTTAACATACTGTCTTCCTGAACAGGCAGTCCAACGAGCAGATCAACAATAACCTCCGAAACAAAATCACTTCCTTTGATTTGCTCATCGATTCGAAGCATGTGCTCTACTTCGAACTCGGACCGATGCGGGTTACTGATCCTGTGAAAGAAGTAGTCTTCGATTTGGAAGCCGAGGAAATTGTGCATGCAGTCTGGAGATACAGTCTCAATCGAAACGACTTTGTATTTCCGCCCGAGACTGCAGCTGTCATTGAACAAGCTTTCAGACTCTTCTAGAAAAAGGAGGGACCAAAGACATTTGAAATCGACTTCGAGAACACTCGTTGCGAAGTTGATCTGGAGAAAATGCAATACACCAACCTCGATACAAAGTCTGTGCGACAGATCAAACGCAGAAAATTCTGACAGCTTTATGCATCTTTACTTTATCGCAGTCCTCTATTCGGCTTACTGACCTGCCAACAATCCATTACATTAATTAGACGCATGTCCAAACACATAGAGCTGTTCAGCGACAACCAAGCCAGCAAACACCACAGCCATCTTGAAGAGCACAGGCCCGACAAACTGAGTCTTTCCACACTTCAACCCATAGCTAACCCCAAGTGGGCTGAATGCAAGGTCCTTGGCAAAAATATTCTGATACGCAGCTACGCCTCCGCTTGCGTCTGCGATGACGAGTACCTATCGTCCATAACCTAGGCTATACATCTATGGTGGGCTGCAGATCCTGACTGGAATACTCAGCGACTTCCACCGCATCAATCTAAACCCTAGCAACGGCAAGTTCGAGTGGCATGAGGTTCCCCTCAAAGCTGGTTCTTTAACTCCGGGACCGCGTGCCAAACACTCTATGGTTCACTACAAGCGTAAGATTTACCTGTTCGGTGGAATATCGTCCAGCACTGAGTACAGCAACAAAATGTTCTGCTATGATATTGCCAGTCAAAACTGGCAGGAACTCCACCCAAAGAACTAACCTATGCCTTTCCTGGATTCATTTGGTTGCGTGCTTGTTGGGTCCAAAGTAGTGATGCTGTGTGGTTACAACGGCGTAAAAGGGCAGTTCCTGAACAGCGTCTATGAGTACGACATTGATAGTAACACGCTAACAGTGCTCTACGCCGAGGCTGAAGGCGACAAGTCAAAAAGTATATTCCGCATTTATGCAGGACCTATTCCTCGAGCAAACTGTTCAGCTGCTAGTGATGGAGCCGACGCAATCTACCTATTTGGTGGCAACCAGAGTGACAACAGACTCAACGATCTGTGGAGGTTTGATCTCAGCAGCAAGCACTACTCACAGGTCGAGGACAAAGAGGATTTAAGGCCGGTAGTGCGAAGCGGTCATACAGTGAACTTTTATGATGGCAAGTTGTACATCTTCGGAGGAATTCACGAAGTGACTTGGGAATTGGATGACCTGCACATCTACGATTTGAAGGTAGAAAGTTTCTAATAAAGACACACGAATGGACGACCCTTGAAGTTGACTCTGCGCGCCGAAGGGACACTATTAACCAATCCAAACAGCTACTAGACGCCAAGAAAGAAGTGTCTCCAACTCGCAAGAAAGAGGAGAAGTACTGGCACGATACCGTCACCAGCAATATAAGCCATAATAAATCTGCAGCCAATCCTCCACACCACAAGAATCCTTCGGGCCACTTTGAGGAGCTTGAACACAACGGTGGGTCGGTGAGTCCAGGTAAGATGATTGACGAACAGAAACGGAAGTAGTTTATGCATCGAAAGGCTGAAATGCTTAAGGAGTTCAACGTCCCCGAAAAGTAGAAAGGGAGGTATATCAGTGTCGAACCCACGACACAAGCCATCAGGAACTCACTGGATATCATTGGTAACAGTTACATTGATGTAGGTAACCCCAATCCGCGTGCAAAGCATCCAGGCAAGCTCACAGAATTCGGCAAGGAAACCTGCTCGAAGTTTCTGCAACCACTTGCTAACAATGTGAACCTGATAGTAGGCAGGAAGCCCTGTGCCCGCGACGGTCACAACACGGTGGTACTTGGCCAAGCACTAATAATCTTCGGCGGAGATAGACACCAGATGTCATTTAACGACATCTTCCGACTGGATATGAACATAGTAACGAAGCAGTTCCAGCACTGATTGTCTAGTGAACTATAAACAACTGGTCAGAGGTAGATTCGTTGCGAAACTTCGGTGAGATGCTTGAACAGTAAGGCAGCTTCTTGAGAACTCGTAGAGTTTATGCAAAAAGTATAATTCTCCAAGGATAGCTTTGATGCTCTCGTTGTCAGGGTTGTATCGCTGTTCAGGGTTGTTTCCAAACCTTGCTTCAGAAGTCGTTCTTGGAGTCTCTGCTGCCAAGCCTTGGGGACCACGAGTAGCGATTAAGGTTTTCCTTCTGGATTTTTAAATTCGTTGTTAGCCAATACGAATGCTCGTACTGGAAACCCGTTCCAGTTGGGGCATTGGTAGTGGAACAGTTTTGGAGTGTCGAGCTTAATCCGAGACTCGTACTCGACAGTTTGAACAGTGGGCAAGTTAACCTGGTTATATGAATATACCTTGAGCGGCTTGAGGGTATCCAACCATTGCTTGAGTTCGGGAGCTGTTGCTCGACGATCGTACATCTTTCTATGGGTTGGCACTATCAATTCGCTTTTGTTCAGGATTTGGTCAAGCTGAGCTTAGAAGTTGAGTGTCGGATTGTGTCGGATTTGCAGTTCCTTGAGGGATACACGATTATCAATTGCGGCCTTAGCCATGTTCCCATAGCTTATCCGACCTGAAATTGCGAGAGATTCGAGACTGCTGAACGGATAAGAAGGAGGATCCATAAAAATCTTGCCTTTCAGGTAGGTATTGAGATACTCCACCAGTGAGTTCCCATACTTAACCATCGCCTGGAAGAGAAGGTTATATACGTACATTTGCTTGTATAACGACTGGATCTTGTAGTGACAGATGTCGGCGAGGTCCAGAATATTGAGTAAATCGTCAACCAGCACTGTGCAGCTCAATCCCGAACGAAGCGTCTTTTCGATATCATCCATAAACTGCTTCAGCTCTTCAGTCGTTGACTGCAACTCAGGTTTCAAGCAGCGACTTCCCAAGATAACTGCGTGAATAGTTCCTCGCTCAGACAAGCGAGTTGTTTCAGCAGATAGACAGTGGCGCCAACTATGTACAGAAAGTTCGTCAGAATACACCAACGTAAATTTAGTTCTATGGTTTTGGATCATCCATAAGGCTGTTGCCATGCTACCCCCGTTGCTATAAGGTACTATGTCCATTCCACAGCCAGAGTGTACCTGCCCGTAGTTCATGTGGATGCATCGCTGCCACATTGCTTCGACGTCTGCTTCGCTGTAGAGTTGCTACCAATCTTCAACACGAAAGCCATAACGTTACTAGAACAGGTCATAGGCGTAGCTCTCTTCAAAGTAGTCTGGCTCGAGCAGCGATTATCGGCATTTGTTGGCATTCTTGATAGCGGCACAGAACTGTTCAAGGAGTAGCTTGCCAAAATAGTACATCGGCTGAGTTAGGAGTACAGTGCCTTGGAACCTTTTACTGCGAGTAATGAAGGGTAGCACTAAAATATCGCGGTAGTCACACACCAGCACGAAGCTGACACCCTGCAGTTCTAATCGTTTAAGATGGGACACATCAAATAGTGTAGGCCCCTTCAGTAGCATTTTCCCATCAATTTACGAGTAGGCCATACTCTTGGACGATTCCTGCGGTGATCTCATTCCGCTATGTACTTTGAAGTATTGTAGGGTGTACAGCGGCAAGCGGCTTGCTATTGCCAACTTTACCCCTTCGATTTCAATGGTGCTGGCATGCCCTTACCCCTCCACAGCCTTTACGGAGTGGAAGTGGCTCATGCCAAGCTATTCCTCCATCTCGAAATAACAATTATCATTAGGAAATTTAAACGATGGGGACGGGTCAAACCAAACCCGAAGTGCATAGCCGTAGCGAGCACCACCGTATGTCTGACTATCGCATGATACAGGACAATGAGGACAAAGATAACAAACTCATGGAGGTGTCCTGCCCTGTCGGTAGCCAGTCAGAAATCACATACTGGGAGTCCCAGCTCCGAGAGATAACAGCTATTAGCAAACAATCAGGGAGCGCGCAGTTCCTACCACTTCGCTATCACTTGGTGCAGGAGGGGATGTGCGGCACCTCCGGAACTTTAAAAGTACAGGATGTGACAATCGTAGATGACCTTCGACTTCTACCCCTATATCCTGTCTGAGGAAATCCACAGTCGAGTGAAGCTAAACACTCCCTTCAATGAGCAGGAGCTATGGTACCTGCTGTACTAGATGGTCTGCGCATGCAAGGATTACGAACGGTTGAACATGAAGTCGGGTGACGTGCGTCCTCGCAACATCGTAATCAACGAATGTGGGCAAATCAAGTTAGTATCGCGTTGCAGCTTCCCCAACTAACTTCCAAACTACAGCAAGGCATTCGAATCGAAGTAGCCAGGCTACCTGTGTAACATTTGCGTAATTCAGCACCCGAAGAGCTCAGCGAAATCGAAAAGAGAACTGTGCATCCTCTCAGTGATTCCATGCTAGCAGAAAGCTTCTCTATTGGGTTGACCATCCTCGATGCAGCTCTGCTGTTCGACTCCGAAACTCTCTACGATATGCACTACATTGGCTTCAAGGCTCATATCTTCAACGAAAATGTGTACAAGTGGAAGACGTCAAGCTATAGTCCTTTCCTGATCAAAACTGTAGAGAACCTTGTGGAGGTTAACCATATTGAACGGCCTACTCCAGGCTAAGTGTACGCTATTCTTCACCCATACGAAGAGGATATTAGGAATCTCGATGCTTTCGAGCCCAATAAGGAGCTGTCCAGGGAAAGTTTGGAAACATACCAAAGAAGCATGCGAAATCGAACACTACTGAATGCCCAAAGGAGTATCAAACCCTTGGGAAACAGGACCCTTCTTTGGAACAGTGGGGCGAAAGAAGTAACAGGTACTCCCCGGTCGAATATTCAACCAATTAAGTTTCCACAGATGCCGACCGAATAACGTCGTCCCACCGAATCTTCAACCCTCAGCCAGACATCCAAGACAATGCGAGTGGTTCCCAATTCAACAGCGTACCTTCACCAACAGGAGTCCTACCCGGCTTCACCAAAACGCACCAGCAACCAAACCGAAAAACCCCGTCAGTGATACTTTCCAAGCTGTGCTTTCAACCAAGACACCTCTATAATATTCTGATGGTCAGGACTATTGTCGCCGCGATATTGCTTGCTGTCGTTACCAGCCTCGCGATCTATTGTCCTCCAGGGCAATACTTCGATGGACAGCATTGCGAGGCTTGTCAGGCCAACTGTGTATGCACATCCATGGGCGGATGCAATTCGTGCATTACAGGCTATACTTTTAATCTCGACCAATCGGCCTGTGTTGCATGCCCAGCAGCCTCTCTTGGCAATCAGTACTCCGCCTGTACCGAATGCTGTATGAATCCCTCAGGTACCAGCCTCAGCTGCACAGATTGTGACACCACTACAAATCAGGTATCTGTTCAGCACTCACTTAGGGATCTACCTTCCTCATGTCGGGCCGTTGCCTCGTTAAACAAGGCTGCTTCCAAATCGATAGCCAAGGCTTCTGCACTTCCTGCCGCAACGGTTACTACTTCACCGACAACGCATGTATTCAGTGTGATGTCAGCTGTCTTACTTGCCTTGGGAACGACAACTGTCAAGTATGTGCTTCTGGATACTACAATACCAACACAGACGGTGCAAAGTGTACTGCATGCCCAACAGGTTGTGCAGAATGTACAATCACTGGTAGTTGCAGTCTGTGTTCCACTGGCTACTACCTCTACAACACTCAATGCCTGACTTGCCCAACCAACTGCGCAACCTGTACTGATGGTTCAACATGTTCATCATGCACCCACGGTATCCTTGTCTCTAACTTGTGCGTACTGTGTACAGACACAACATACGGCGGGAGTGTTGGATGCACAAGCTGCTACGCATCCAACTCCTTCGTAGTGTGCAATACCTGTGCTGATACATACTATCTGGACGGCAGCTATAACTGCCAACTATGTTCTTCAGCCATTTCCAATGCAGTGAGATGCCTCGATTCGATGACTCCCACCCAATGCAAAGACGATTACGATGCAGTGTTAACAAATCGCTACTACTTGCTTAGTGTCTCCTGCGTCAGTAACGTTAACAGCTGCCGGAGAGTTACATCCATTGCCGGTGACTGTGTTAGCTGCTACACTGGTTACTATCTCAGCGGATCCAATGTATGTGTACAGTGTCCCTTCACAGGATGCGCTCCTGCGAACACTTCAGTTGTCAGCAACGTATGCACCTGCACAGCTTGCTTATCGGGTTATCGATTGAATGGAGTGGCTTGCCAGGTATGCACAACGGCCAACTGCGATCTCTGTGCAGCTGCAGCAGCTACTTGCACGCAGTGCAAAACTGGGTTCTATTTGTCAGGAGCCGTCTGTGCTGCTACAACCCTGACTGGATGTAAGGTCGCCTCAGCAGTGGCCACGTGCACTACCTGCAACGACGGCTATTACTTGGGCTCAGACGCAACATGCTATCTCTGCGAAACCAACTGCAACAAGTGCACAGGCAAATATGTCTGTACAAGCTGCGCTGTGGGATACTACTTAGTTGGTCAAGGCAACTGTTACGCCTACTCAAGTAACTGCCTCACAATGAACGTAACCTCCAACAGCTGTTTGGTGTGCAACCATGGCTACGTGTTGTACAAGGGCATCTGCAAGGAATGCTCAGTTGAGAAAGGAACGGTACAATTGACAATAATTTAGCTCCAACTATGCTCGGGGTTGTGCCCATTGGATAACTACATCGAGAACGTCCTTATCGCCAACGATGGCTGGCGTTTGACTATGATCGCGTTGGCATTGCTGCTCCTGATCGCTGTCTGATAATAAATCGTATTCGGTAGTTGTTCCATAATCCATTTCATTTTCGACTTCAATTTCCATGGATAAGGAGAACTAATCTGTGCGTGATTGTGCTACCGATCGCAGCGGTAGCGCAATCTAGCGGATGACATCACCGCTGAAGGACTTGAAGCTACGTTCAAGTGGATTTGTGCGCAACGAAGAATACTATCTCGACAAACTCAGGGCCCAGCGAGAGAAGGTACCGATATATTCATCTAGATCGAACTACTAATTGGTGAGTTTTCGAAGCTGGCCGATGCACTGGAATAGCGCGATCGTCAACTCGACCGGATGAAGGAGTACAAAGAAAAGTATGATGAACTGAAGCTTCAATGGGAAACCTCCCAGAAACTGCAAACATAGCTGAAGCGGGAGCAACTGCAGCTCAAAGAATAAAACTAACAGCTGCGGGATGAGGCGAGGGAGTTACGTGCCGATGGCGAAAAAGAGCGACTCAAAGGAGATATTCGGTGTCTGCAGGAGCGAGTCAACTTCTTCGAGTCACGTGCTGAGAGCCTCCATCGCAGCAACCTTCAACTTAAGGAATAGAAGGAACTGCTCTTCGGACAGCTCGAAAACCAAAAGTAGTAAATGGTTGTGCAGGTCAAACAAGTAAAATAAAAGCTGGCAACCGCGCAGAATGAATACCAATAGGTCACCAAAACTACCAATGAGGAACTGAATTTACTTCGGGATAATCTTGCCGAAAAGTCAACGGAGCTGTTACGGTTGAATGACTAACTTAAGGAAGCCCAGCTCTCTTTTCGCACAGAATCTTTACGCCACGAAAATTAACTGAAGCAGATCACCCAAACTATGCAGCTTAAGGAAAAGGAGCATGGCTATCAGTTGGAATCCTTAGAACAAGAGCTTCGAGAAGCAAGTGAATCCCTCGAGCGGCGCTAGCTTCAACTGCAGAAGGCGAAGACCGAGTCGAACGAAAAACGATATGAATATTAACGTTTATCCGAGCGATTGGAAGAGTCGGAGTCTCGTTTGAAGACAACACAAAGTGAACTCTAACAGAGCAAGTTTGACCGTCAGAATAATGAGTAGCTGCGGTTGCTACGGTAACGACTGGCAGAAGTTGAGCAGCGCAATCGTGAGTATGAGTAGTACTTGCATGAATTGCGAAGTGAGAATATGGAGGAGGAAAAGATTAGGAAGGAGTTCGAGCTTAAGCGGAATATCGAGGTAGACAGAATTGAGAAGATCTTCAATCGCATACGCGCGCGAGGCATCGATCTCACTGATACTTAGTGATACTCGCATTTGAAGATAGAATATTCAGTTGAGTTGCTGAAGGCTTGGCTGAGGGTGAACCTTGAGGGAACGGGGTAGAGATCGAAATTTATGCTCTTCCAGGGTCAGTACCCTCCCGATATTATCACAATCCGTCTTGAAGAGGTACTCGTATAGCCACACTCCTAAAAATAGGACGAACATGAGAAAGAGGCAGACTGCAACAATGATGAGTACCACTCTTGCCACATCTGAGAGCGGGTGCTTGAGAAAGAGGAAACCCATGAGAGCGTAGAAGAGCAGAGCGACGAGAAAGAAGAGTGAATAGATTGCGCAGCGCATGTGGTTCGAGCTGATTTTACGCTTGCAGTGTTCGAGAGAAATGGTACAAGTTGGCGTAACCTCCACTTCATAGTCCTGGTTGCAGATTTCACAACTAAGTTTGTTGGGCTTCAACCGCTGCTTCCTGACCTTAACATTAAGGAACGTGGTGAGACAGTGAGAGTGGGTGAGCAACCCACCGGTGCACATACAGTACTTCACTTCGGGGCAAGGTTCCAAACATATCCGGCATACCCACTACTCGGGCTTGGAAAGCGTCTCCATGCGGATAGGCCCATCAGTGGGCTGTTGGGGAACCTGCAACTCGGGTCGGCTCGGGTCGTCAAGGTAAATGGTGTCAAGCGTTTCTGACTCCATTATAATTGTGCGGTGGTCAATCGATAAGCTCCCATTAACTACATCCATGAAAAATCACCGAATAGCTACATCGCTGAACCGGATGTCCTAGTAGATACGGCTGAACTTTGAGAAGAGGTTGAGTCTTGTTGACAGTACTTTGATGTCCTTCAGTGCTGTCCACTGTAGATAACTTTCTTCCTGAAGGGACCTCACTGCTAACCGCAAGGTCTGGTTTTCGGCACGTTGCTGCTCAACCTGTGTTCGGTGAATTCGTATTTCCTCAACTGCAACTTATTCCTCCCGGCATCTTCCATGAAGCTTCTTCGATTTTTCCTACAAAGCGATTTCAGTTAAACGGACTTGTTCCAGTAACCTTGCCTCCTTGAGATCGCACACCCGCTGCATTTCCTGCAGATGCTGCTCATATTGCTGCTTACTATGGTTCAGTTCCTCGAGGATAAGCGCATTCTTGGCATGCTGCACTTCCTTTCGTTCCTGCTCAAAGCTCTTTACCAAAGAGGTCTTCTCGTATTCCAAGGTCTTTACTTGCCTCTCCAACAATCTCAGTGCCGATGTTGCTTGTTCAAGCTCAGTGCGGTACTGCTATTGCTTAGCTTCAGCATCACCGAGCTTCCGTTGCCAATCTTCAGCTCGTTCTCTTAGTTGGCGTTTTGTCTGTTCTTACTTGTCGACTTTATCGAATTGCTGCTCCGCTGAACGATCCAGCTGCTTCGCTAGCTTTTTCTCGAGACTTTCGACTTCGCTGCTTAACTTTCGGTTATCTTTTTCAGCTACGTTTAACTTCGTCTAAACTATCGTTTGAGGTTACCTCGTAGGATTGGACGACTTCGTCCACAGTCTTCTTCAGCACTTTTTAATAGTGTTCAAAGGATTGGTTCTCAAGGGTTGCGAGTTTGTTTCGAAGCAACCCTGCCAACTCCTCAATACTTTCTGTCGGTTCGGAGGCCTCGAATTACCGATACAAGCGATCGATGGTCTTCATCTGGAGCTTAAGCTCTGCTGCCTTTCTATCTCACAAGAAGCTGTACTTGCCGAGCTGTTCCTCACCCATACCACTCAATAGGAGCTCCATCGCTGAGGCCGCCAAACCATATGACTTACTCCGATACTGCTTGCCCTGCTGCATATAGTTCTGCAGTTGATCGTTTAAGCTTGCTATCCTTGCGAGGAGACTATCTTTAACTACAGGTAGTTTATCCTGTGGCTTGATACTTCTGCGTGTATCTTGACCTGCTCGTTCCTACCCATAGTTCATACTTAGATCAAGCTTTTGATTGCTTTAACAGTTAGATCTCCTCCGAAAAGGCGAGAGTGCCTCCAGAATGCTGCGGCTTTTTTTAGTGGGTTCTTGGGATTCTCCGAATGTCACTCTCCGAATCGGAGATAAACCAGGTCGGGGTGTTGCCATTCCCGAATCATACAAGTGTTGCAGTTGACTGTGCTTAGTTTCACTGAGGTCGTTAAGCTTATGGATTAGACTTTGCTTGTTTGGAGTTGGCGAATAGCCAGAACGATCAGTGACAGCTTATGGCTCTCGCGATCGTTTTGTATCGGGCTGGATTACTCAGTGATAGTACCCTTGAATGTTTTGCAATTTCTTGCTGCAGCGCATACTTTTTGCGGCGTTTGAAAAAGTCGAACATCGTTTCTCCCTTCATTACATCCCTTGTACTTCTCTGCGCTCAGCTTGGTTTTACTTGATTGTTGAGGAAATCACTCGCATGGTCTTGTGACCTGGTTCTTCATCATCAGAGTCAAATCCGTGTCGTGCAGAGCGCTTTGCCTTCTTCATCTAACGAGTTTATTATTAAAAAATTATAGTGTACAGGACAATCACTGATTGACTGCTTCATCAGTAGCTGTGCCGGTCTTCATTGTTGTTGTGAATCCACTCCCAAAAGCTTTTCAGCTTCTCACGGCTTTCCGATTTGAGCAGCGACCTGAGTACCATTCGAGAGTCAATGATTCTCATGATCGAATGGCTCTACGTCAGCGAGTTGACTATCTGCAATAGCACCATCAACACATCCTCACTATGGATGAGATGCAACTCGACTTCGTAGAGGATGGTATCAAGGAGTCCTGAATCAACGAACTCCCTTTCCATCTCCTGCATGTTTAGACTATTGATTAAGTTCCGAATAGCTAGCAATCCCTCCAATAGGACGAGCTTACGCTATCTCTTCACCGATTTTGCCAACTTTTTCATAATGTTCATCCGCATCAGCACCTCAAGCACCTCGAAGCTTGCCGAGCAGAAGATATTTGAAAGCTCGAAGTATACCCTGCTGCGGTTGTCGTCAAACTATTCACTCTATTCATTGAGGACTCCCAGTAGAAAACTGAGCAGCATGGTGGTTTCAGGACGCACCCTCTGGAAATACTAAATTACATCGGATGGTACCTCATCCTGCAGCTCGGTGAGAATATAGATGACTTGGTGTACTGCCTTGATCTCATCGGGCTTCAACTACAGCTCGCAGGTCATGCTCAGCAATGTCTGTACAATGTTCCGCTCGAAGAGTAAGTGTAACAACCAAGGTGCTCGCCAGTTGGCTAGTGCTTGAAACCCGTTTAGTATATCGCACATATTTCCTCTTCTCTATTGCAGCATGCCCAAGTGAAAGTCGAGGGTTTGTTTGATCTCCTAATGCGACATGACTGTGCACGGCTCACTGAGGACGCTTACAAACATCAGCGTCTCGGATTTGCTGAGGTGATTTGGATTATCTCCTGCTACTCTCATTGCTAGCCGGAATACATCGTTCACAACCACCATATCCCTCCATTGAATGTCCTTGATAGCGAGCGTAGCAGCTATCAAAATTGCGTTTTCTTTAACTTCTAACTGCCCACCTTGCTCGAGAATCTCATAGAGGAAGCCAATGAGTCCTCCTCTCACGAGAATTTCAACGCTCTCATTGCACAGAAGTGCTATAACTCGTTTGTATGCCTCGATTGCTTGCAGAGACCGACTGTTTCGTACCGCAAAATCGAGTTTAAGCAGCACCTCCTCACTAATGCTCAGCGGGGTCTATACGTTCATGGCGAGATCGTTTAGCTGCTTAAACCACTCTTCGGTTGCTGCCTGTTGAGTTGGGATACAGCCGAGCTCCTCGAGCATACGAACGTGATTGCTTCGGTCGATAATGGACTTGCGCTGCTGCTTCATCTTTCCCTTGATGTCCTGTTTTCGTAGGTTCACATGCATGGAGTTGAGCCAACCGTGCAGTTCAAATTCAAACATGCTACTAATTAGTTGGTAATTATAGCTAATCCGATCAGAGGAAGGTGTTGCGCTTGTTGGAAGTGACCATGGTGTAGATGTGACCACCCTTTCTCTTGAACAGCCCGATTTCGGTCTTCAAATCGTCGATTTCCTTCGACAGGAACTTTATCAGATCCAGCAGATTCTGTTTCTACTTGTCCAAGTCGTTCTTCTTATCCTCGTCGTCTGCTCGGAAGAGTTGCTTGTTAGTCGAATCAAGCTTCTTGTTGAGGTCCATCTGTCGCTCCCCGAGCTCAGTGATCTCAGTGATGATTCGAGTGTTCTCCCTCTTGTTCTCCAGTAACTACTTCTTCTTGAGCTGCAGCTGGTGCTTGACCTGCTCAACCCGCTTAGTGGCTTCTCGCTCCTCCTGTTTGTAGCGCTCACGCATCTCGATCACCTGACGGGTAGGTTCCAACGCATCCAATATCTTGAGGTCGATGATATCACCGAACTTCAGTAGCTGTTTTTCTTCGTAGTCTTTCTTCTTGTTTTCGATGTCGATGGCTGCTTTGGTAACTTAGTTGCGAAGACGAGCAAGCTGCTTTTCAAGTTGTTGCTGCTTCACAGCGATATCCTGCTTCTCCTTTTGCAGTTCACGGATGCGGTTGCTCAGCCTTTCGAATTGGGGACTTGTGAAGAGCACAGCAGAACCGAGATCTTCAGGCAGCGCGTAGGTCTGACCCACCTTCATTAGATTCTCAATCTGGGAGAGCCGGATTGGATAGCTCACATCCAGCTTGTTACTTTTTTCCAGTTTGATCAACTGTGTTGTGGCAAGATTCTTCTCAATCTTCTTCACGTCTGCAAGAATGTTCTTAATTTTGTTGGTGGCTTGGTTCTTCTGCTTCTCCAGCTCATTCTTCTGTTTGGTGTTCTCCTCTATCTTTTCGTCATGCTCACAAATACGTCGGATCAAGTCGTAGTTCTTATGGTCCGTCTCTATTGGGGTGATGTCAGGTTTCTCTTCGTCTTCATCGTATTCATCGTCATCATCCACCGAGCTTTCCTCCTCAGACTCCTGAGACTCCTGGCTGCCTTCCTCTTGCTCGGGAGGTTTCTCAACCTGCTTCTTCGCCTTATTAAGTCTCTTCTTCTCACGGTTCTTATAATATCTGAGAATCTTATCTCGCTTGTCTTCATCCTCAGGGAATACCAGCTATTTGAATATCTTCTTGTCCTCCTCAAGTTTCTTGCGAAGTTCATCGGTAAGAACCTCAATTTCCTCAATTTGTGCAATGAGCCGACTATACAGCTCTTCGTAGCTCTCCTTGTCACGGTTCAGAGTATTGAGGTTGTCCAAGAGCTTGTTATCTTCGTCCTCCATATCTCGGAATACAATGAACTCTTGGAAGTAGGTTATCAACTTCATCTCCACCAATCGGAGGTCCATCTCCAGATAATTCTTGGTCTGCTTCAACTCGTGAAGTTCCTTCTCGAATTCAGCAATCTACCGATCAAGCTCACTCCGCATCTTATGTTTCTGCGAACGCAGGCGAATTTCGTTAATCTCACGCATCTCTTGTTCGAGAGGTGAAGTGTATACCTTTATTCCCTTTCTGGCTTTGATCTGGGGCTTTTCCTTTTCAGCAGGTTTCTATTCCTTAAATGATTTTTTGCGTTCTTTTTTCTCCTCTTTGACTTCAGGAGCACTGGCGCCACCCATACCACCCATGCCCATTCCTCCCTTCTTCTGCTCCTTCTCCCTTGCCTTCTGCTTAGCGTACTCATCAATGTCTTCTTCGTTGACTTCCTCCTCGTCGTTCTGCTCTGTCTTTGGTTGGAACAGTTGCTCCTCAATTCCAAGCTCAGCGTTGATATCGTGGAAGACTTTGTTATAGCGCTGTATCTTAGCGATGAGCACCTCCCGTCTCTGTTTAAGCTCAAGCATTCTCTCATTGAACTTCTTCTTGGACTCGAACAAGAATTGGTAGTTGATGAACATGTGCTTCTTCTTGCGACTAATATTCATCCGTTCATTCTATGGTACTACGTACGAGCTGCTGCTCTTTAGCTTGTAGTTGCCCTTGGTGGCGATAGCGTATGCCAGTTCCTTTTCGAACTCAGCTTCAGCCTCTTTGATTTTGCTGTGGACATCCTTCTCGTCCTTCTTCTTGTTTATAGAAGTATTGGTTTGACGCAGCTCGGTACGAGTATTGGCCATGCTCTGCTCAACGGAGTGTTCCTTTGAAGCCATGGCCTGCTCTTGTCTAAGGATGGTGTCAATCTTGTCGAGCTCTGCCAGCATGTAATTGGACATCCGTTTGAGCTTGAAGGAGTAGACGATGAGCTGTTCGTTTTTGAGTCCTCTGACGGAGAAGCGGTCGAACAGCAGCTCGTCAAGCATGTACTTTTGGATCTTTTCTTGCAGCATACCGCTATAAGCTTCATCATACTTTAGCTCCTTACTAGTTTCCTCCAGTTCCTCTTGCACCTTCTTCTGCAAAATATCAAGATACTCCGGATCCACGACAAGCTACTAGCTGCTGAGTTTAGCCAACTCATCTTCCTGGCTCCGATTGACTTCAAGCACCTACCGGAATACCTGCTGCAGCTCCTTAACCTTATTACGCTTTTCCAGCTTCTTGCGATCGGCTGCAGACATTTTATTGTCCTCTTCTGCTTTGAGTTTTCTTTACTGAATTGAGTACATCTTGCCATCTGTGATGTCTTGTTCGCTCGGTTGGGTGAGGTCGACTCCCTCTATGAAGCTGACTTCGTTAACTCCGTGAATCGTTGATGGCACAGTGATTGCCTCCACTGTTACGGGCTCTCCCAGTTTGGCGCTCTTTACCAGACTCTGGTAGTCCAACTTGTGCACAAAGAGCATGCCATCCTCACCAGCCGAAATCACAGCATTCTTTTCGTAGTTAAAGCAGACCTTTCGGACCTTCCCGTAGTCCTTGTCGTGGCATTCCTTCTTCATGTACTGGTTATAGCTGAATTTATGGCGAAGGTGGAAGCTACCGTTGGTGAGACCCAACACCAGCAACTCCTGATCTTCGAAAGCAAGGTAACATGTAGGATCCTTTGTGACTGGGATGCTTGCCACTGGCCGTTCCTTGCTCATATCCACAATATACAGCAGCCCCAAGAACTTACCATCAACGCAGCACAAGACCTTTGTACACTCTTTGTCGTAGTAGACTGCATTCAGCACAGATGATGGTTACCATTACTCATCCACAATCTTTTAGTCCACATTGCCTCCTTTAGTCCGCTTGAGCAGCAGCTACAGTTCGAGGTCTTCTTTCTTTGGTTTCTGGCTCTCCATCATCTTAACCAAATGGCTGCGAACCTGAAACGGTCTCAAGTATGTTTCCTTGATATCGCAGTCAGCAGGCTTTGGTACTGTAATCTCATGCAGCTTCCCATCTTTGCAGGCCAGCAGAATTTTCTTGCTGTCCCTATCCCAGCACATATCGTTAGCCTTGAACCCGGTTTAATGCAGACAGTACGGCTTCATGTCCTGCAAGTCCAGCGGATTGAGCGACAGGAAGAACAGATCGCCACCATCATCCATCGCACTGAGTGTTGCGCCGTCAGGACTGCATTTCATGAGAATGATCTTTCGTTTGAGCACTTTGTCGGCTTTGATTAGGGTTAATTCGTTTTGGTTAATCACCACCAATCGAATTATACCATCAGAAAACCCAACTGCTAGCAACCTTCCCGAATTTCGTTTGTTGTAGGGTACCCATTCGATGCAAGTCGCCTCACTTTGAGTCTTGAAGTTCCTCGCACAGAATTGTCGTTTGTTTCCGTAGTCCCATAACCTTACGAAGCCGTCAGCTCCTGCAGTGACGACACAGTTGTTGATTGGCGAAGCAGCCACATCATTGAACTTGCCCGCATTGGTCTCCAAAATCTGTTCCTTGGAGCCGTCTTCAATTTTGAACTTCCAGATTTTTCCCTTCGCATCCTCAACAACCCAAAAGTTAGTGTGCTCAACGATGCTGAGAATGTGGGCTGGAATGCCAGGCTAACGTTCCAAGTATATTTCCTTGGTAGGTTTCATGTAGAAGTTAAAGGCCTCATCGCTTTCGGACTGGTTGATGGTCGGGTAATCCCAAAATCGAATGAATCCATCGACACCGGCACTGATAATCTGCTGATCCTTGAACATAAGCACTTCGATGGCACCATTGTGGCAAGGAACTTCAGCATCGATGCCGATGACACTTTTGATCAAATTTCCCTCCCAAAGTAAGAGTCGTCCATATTCTGAAGTACTCAACACCTTCCCGTCCTCGAAATCTACGAACGCTGTAACATCGGAAAGTTCAATTTGACCAAACTTAGCGATCTATCCCTGCAGTTTCAGTCCTGTAAAGGTCTCAGCGATCTTCCAGAATTTAATGTGTCCCATTCCACTCGTCGTAAGTGCATGTTCGTTGAAGCGATTGAACGACACCTTGTACACTTCCTGACTGAACGCTTTTGACTTTAGGATTACGACCTCCTGCAACCACTCCCAGACACACAGCAAATAATCTGGGGAAGAACCAACACTCGCGATCGAATTGCCGTTCTGACTGAAGCAGATGTTTGAGTAGGAGCGTTCAGTACCCTTTCGGAGCACCCGATAAAGCTTCAAGGATGGAAACTCATAGATGTAAATGTTAGGCCAAGCTCCCTTCTCAGCAACCGCATAATACTTCTTGGAAGGATGTACAGCTATCGATCCAATACCTCCCCCGTCCTTGCTGAAGAACACTCGTCGCTCTTGTGTGAAGTAGTTGAAGATAGTATAGGTAATGCCGCTGGCATAGATGATGTTATCTCGATCAAGCACTTCCACGTTATACCGCTTGTAGCTATCGAACCCAAAACACTCGTAAAGGGGTGCGATCTGGCCTGTGACTGGGCTATCTTCAAGCTTTACCTCAGAGTGTTCGGCTGGATAGTAAAAATCGATGGGAATCTACGTAACGATCTGCATACCTGCTTCCGTTCCTACTTGATTGAGTCTACACCTTCTCCATCGACCGGCGACTACACTAGTGACTCCCCCAGATCGATCTTCCGGCCATCGGTGTTTTCAATCATGGAGGCTTGCATGTTACTGGCGGGGTCAGTTTGGCGTGTACGATCAGCAACCTGCGGTTCCACGTCAAACCGCTTTTCAGTGGCTTCCACCCTCACCGACTCGGTGAGGTCCACGCCTATCTACGGCTTGGGGTCGCTCATCTTGAAGTTTCAATTATGGTTCAAAAACAAACAATACAAGCTCTGGACTGCTCTAATTAAAATGTCAAGGAAAGAACTCCTAGACCTGACGGTCTTCGACGATATGCGCAAGTCAGAGATGGTGTATCGACGACCATAGCTGGTGAGGAAGTCAGACCCTTCAGTCTATGATAAGTTGCTTGAACCTTCAGCCATGACGGAATTCAGCAAAGCAAACTATTGGACAACAGCACCCTAATACGACTGCAGGAAGTTTTCAGACGTTGAGCTGGACAACCCTAAATGTAGCAACTACCTTATGGCGTCTGGACTGGTGGTCGTGTGGGTTCTATCACAAGCTTCACTGATTCCGGCGTATGAAATTCTGCGGGGTGACACCTTGCGATGTTGCACTCAACTCGCCCTGGTAAGATTCACAGTAAGCGTGGGCCAACTGCTCCTCCAACAAGAATCCTTACAACTGTCGGCAAGGAGACTCTATCGTAGCTTCATTGCATTCATTATGCTAAGCATTGCAACTTTCTGCACAATCATCCTCGTACACAACCTGTCCCTTACAATGGTAGCCTTATTGTTGAACTGTGATTGCATGGCGAGTGTCATCGTTGGAAGGCAGAAGGCAGCTTTTGCCGCTATCCTGGTGCTGCCCGCATTATACTTCCTTAACTTTTGGATGGTGCTGCTTGGGGTACTTACAGTAGTGTTGGTCACTGCACTGCACTACCAGACACTTGATCCAGGGGAGTAGACCCAGGCTAATTTCATGGTGATGGTTATGTTTTTACTTGTAAGCTGCTTCTCAGGCCCCCCACTACTTTACCTTGACCAATGGACCTTCTTAAGCTTTTCGCTGTTGGCAACCCAGCGCTTCATCGTGCTACACTTCGTGCAGCTCATAGTTCGAAACTATGTGCGATCGGCGACTGCGCACTACCTGCTGAAGACTAGCACAGTCGTGCTGGCGGCGTACGAGCACATCTTTCACTCAATGGCCTTCTTTTTACTGATACTACTAGCAGTATTGGGGCAGATAATTTGCGAAAATGCCTACCGTGAGAAATAGTAGCGCATGACCCTGATGCTAAATGACAATTTGTGAATTGGGAAAGTCAAAGGAAAGAATCATTGGCGGGTTTACGCAATCGTCTGTCTGTCGGGTTTTGTTTGGTAGCTCTCTTGTCTAGTTCCAGCACGAACTAGCGTTAGTATTTGTGGAGCTTGAAAGTCTGAGGCACAATATACTTGCCGAAGGTGGTTTCAATGCTACTCCGGTTTTGCTCCTGCAAATGTTCCAAACTCTCAGAAATTTCGGCTGTCAATGCATCTACCTTGCGAGCTCCGACAACTTGACGCATTGAACGTGCCAGGGATGTCTCATGCAAAAGTTCAGAACGCTGCAGCTTTGGAAGAACCAAACCGTGTTGCTTCGGCTGTTGGTGTGATTATGCCCTTTTAGTTTTGAGCTTTCTCACGGGTGAAGTTCCAGCCAACCCAACCCTCTCTGAGAACCCTGCTACTCGCTTTTTGATGCCGATATGCTCATCGAACTCCATATCAGCATACCGAACCATCTTCTGATATTTGGCTTGGAGAGCAGCATCATCGCTTGGGTACACTTTAGTGAACCGTTTGGAGTGTCCCTGTTCATAGAGATCTCTCTGCGAGGTTTGTTGGTGTCGAATTGAACTGCGTTGTTCGGGTGTCAGTTTTGTGCGGTGTCCCTGGGCTCTGAGTTCATTGTTCTCGCGAATCTGATTCACCTTCGTTTTCTTGCTTTCAAGGTTGATATTCATCAGCACAAGGGTGTCTACAAGCAAGTTCTTCTTTATAGTTTTGTCGAGGGGAGTGTCAGCAGTGAAGCTGGGTGTGTGGTTGACTTCCAGCAGATACGGCTCCGCCTTCTCATCGATGAGAATATCAATACCCAGCACTTGAAAGCACATGTCGTTAGCAAGATTAAGCGGTTGGGATAACCTGTACATGTAGGCGATGAGAGGTCTACCGGTGATGATGGTCTTCACAATGGCTGCATTGATCTTCTCCTTGAGCAGACTAGTATCCACTCCAGCTTCCTGCATCGATTTGAATACTGAAGTCATGCTACGCTTATGGCCCACATCCATGTCCTCGGAGCTCTTGTTGAACACGAATTTTGGGTTAAGTTTGTTAATGGCGTAGTTTGTGAGATGCATGTATGCGTGCTTCAAGTTTGACTTCTTTGGCTTGCGGTAGTCCTAAGTGGCGAACCTTGCGAGTCCCTCCTCGTAGACGTATATGCGCAGTGGATCACAGCCAGCAAGTAAAACATATACCCTGAGATCAAACTTCAAGCCTCCTATGAGATAGGGCTTGTCGATGTAGGTTTGTACCACACAAGTATGGCCTTCCAGTTCGGCTAATTTTCTGGTGAGGAAGATCCCTTTCCCTTGTGATAGCGCCTAAGGCTTGGCGATGTAGGTCTTTGTTGGTGGCTGACTCTCAAAGTACAATGAAAGGTCGTTAAATTCACTAGGGAGGTGCCATGTCAGTGGAAAGAAGTTATACTCTTCGGGAAACTGTTTCCGCATCTTCATTAGTCCCTTCCCAAGCATATTCTTCCTCGCCAGAACATACATCCCTGGAAAGTGGTTAATCTTCTGAAACGGGTGCATCCTGAACAGCTGCTCCGATTCGATAGCTGAATCGGTCCAAAAGACATCCCAGCCTTGGGAGTCAGATGAAGTATCGACGGCCCATCCTAAACTATTCGCCACCTGCCTCAAGATGGGATACTGACTGCAACTCGTGTTGATGTAGATGGTCTGCGTGTCGACCTCCTCCAGACTGTTCTTGACGAAGCGTGGTATCGCTATCTTGCGATCACTCTCCTCCTCGCTGCTTTCATCGCTCATAACTAATATAATCCCGGCTGGAGCAGTTCCAAGTACTGCTGGCACAGAAACCGCACTCGCAGTGGAGAATTGTTATTGGATGGGTTCATCGTTAATTATAGGGGTTTGTTATGCAGCACCCACCGGCAAAGTTCAAGACCTCAATTAACAGCCTTCCACTGATCCACAGAGAAGTGACCCAGCTGGTTCAAGCCTACCGAGGTACTACGACATCCACTTTAGATCTCCAGCGCAAGATTACGAGTCAAAATCAGCTGAACCTAACAAACAGACTGCAATAAACCCACCACAAAGTAGCTGAGTGTCGAGTTAGATTCGCAATCGCATCATCGAACTGGATGTGATGTATGCACAGCATGTAGCAGACCCACGTGTGCGCTTCCTTCAGATCCTAAAGCTAGAACTTTGCAAGGCTATTTCACCGAAAGATGAACTCAACCAAATTGCAGATTAGGAGAGCATGTATAGTGGAGCTGCTCTCTCCACCCACACAGGAAACATTCGTTCACCCATCCTCGTGAAGGAGTCCCCGAAGAAACTATCGACCAGCAGAAACAAACCTTCTCCTACTCGAACGAGTATCACTCCAACCAAGAGTGTGAAGGCAGAGATGAAAAGCAAGACACCGATTAAACCTGCTGTGAAAGTACCTACTCTAAATGTCAAATCCATTTCTAAGCCGTTCAACCATTCTCGAATGCTCACCCAGGAAAGCGAACTGGATGCCAAAATGAGAAGATATAACCAGCTGGAACTATAGAAACAACCAGTGACGAGCCAAAGAACTCCAACTCGTAAGCCTTAGTAGCGGACATTGCTCCGCAAAGAAGTGTCACAACGGTTCGACCAGGAAACTGACAAACGAGCCCACTTAGACAGCCTCCAGCAACTGCGCTTGACCATAAAAATGACCAGGGAGGAGTACCAGCGCTTCGTAAAGCAAGTGGAGTCAGAGGGTCTCGACTTTTGATACTGCTAGGTTTTGGCTTAGTCAATCACACTAACAGGTGCTCCAGCACAGCTTCAAAGTTACGGCTCACCACTTAGGCTTGCTTGTCATCCAGCGGTAGGATTGTTGAACGATAGTCTTCGTCGTTGCTCACGTACTCGCGCACGAACTCTAAGCAGTGGATATCGATAGTCTCGGTTGAAGGTTGCCTTTCCTGCATGTACTCGAACTTCAAAGGGCGACCGTTGTGAAAGATCAGCCGGTCGATGTGGTTGGGATTTTCACCGTCATCTCGTTCATCTTCGATTGGCGGAATGCGAATATTCAGCTTTTAGAGCTCTTAGCGAACATGCTGTTCATTGCTAGCGTCGAGCATTGGACCTTGCTGAGGTTGAATGTTCCGTATGGCAAGCACAAAATCTTCGGTGTCCTCGAGGTGAACGATATCAATCTTCGACAACCGCTGTCCAAGGTGATAGAGAATGTACTCCCTTCCAGTACGTTCCCTTAGGACCTTGACGATTTCAGCACCCTTACTAGTGGCTGGTATGTCTGTAAAGACAGCGTTGTCTTCGGTGACCACCACCAAATTTCTTTTGCTTGCGCTGTCGAGCATATAATACAAATGCGAGAGGAAGTTCCTGAGGGCTAACGAATACTATCCCATTCCGAGCTACTACAAGAGCTAACCACCCAACAAAACACCTTCGATAGACGCTTAAGGACCACGGTGAGCGTGCTCATTGGCATAGTCATACTGCTATTTCTGTTCAAAATTACCGGCAAGGGAGGGCTCTGATGCAACTGTCTTCAACTCTATTTGCAACTGCACTTTCACTCACAATTGATAAATGGTCAACTTAGCCATGCCAAGCAAGTGCAGAAGGCTTGGAACGGGCTCAATCCCTCGTATACCTCGACCTTGAATGTAATGTCGTCGAGTCGGGCCATCACCAGGCAGTTTCGCTCCACGCCGTGTCTACGTAATGCAAAGGCATGCTTGGATTTTCTGCAGCCCATCATCTGGTTTATTGTTTCTTGTTCGGAAGTCGAAAGTTTCGTACGCTAGTACTTCGCGAGTTTGGTAACTGATCCAGAGCGTTTAGAAATTTCAAACAGACAGCTCATTTCGTTTGCTTCGACGGTGCAAATCTGCCCATTGTCGAGTGAGGGAGTTAGCAATACGAGGGTATCCTCCCCGATCAGTGGTCGATTGATTTGCAATGATCCCATCCTGCGCTCAATAGTCTAATTGCTGTGAACGTGGAAATGCCCATCATCCGTGAAGTGATAGATACCGTCGCGATAGTTAATTCTTCCAACAAAGAATGGCTCTGACTCGATATCCTCAAGGAAGTCTGTGAGCATGCTAACCTCATATTTATCTCCTTTCAGCTGTTTCTGGCGCTTGGTTGCCATGGTCAGCGTCTTCTCACCCACTACTAGAGTACAGACATAAATGCTGTTCAATAGTACTTTACGACGAGCAATTGCCATCTGCACTCGGCTGTTCGGTCGTGTTGGGCTATACAAGAAGTCCTTCTGATGCTGGTACTCCTGAAATTTCCTTTCGATTTTTTCGGTGAAGCTGATTTCCTCTGAGCTGTCTCTTGCCCCTGGCTGTTTCTTCTCTGGCTCTTGATGGTGTTAATTGGCGACTACAGCGGTGAAGGTATTGGGACGTGGTTCTTCGGCTGGCTCTCTTGGCTCGTTATTAGGACTACCTTTGGAAGCAGCTTCCTTGGTGGACCGCAGTTCCTATAACTAAAAGTTGTTCTCTTCCTAAAAGAATATGGCTGGCTTGCTCGCAGTCAGGGGGTGATGGTTAATTGAAGGTTATTCTTCGCCGTCCTCAAAGTAAAACATATAAATATAACACTCGAACCGCATTTGACGGTGGGTTCGACTCAGCAACACCTGGTAGGTTATACAATATGCTAGGGCATATGCAAACCAAATGACCAAAGCAAGTCAAAGGGTGATAAAAGTCAGCGGCGGAGGTACTTCGGCATGTTGGTCTGGATAAATTCTCGCTTGGCTCGCTCGATTTCCTCAGCCCTGAGTGTACTCAGGTACAAGTGTTCCCGAAGGTTGTCAGCACGGTGTTGATTTGCAACTGTTGCCTTTTCTACCTCCAAGTCCATCAATCGCAAGGCACAATCGATAACGTCCGAGGCGGATTACTAGCGGTGAGGATGCAAAGCACGTAGAGTGCTAGCAGTGGACTGCCTGCTGAATCTTTCGCTGGGGACAGTCCTCAGCTTATCTTCCTCAATCTCCATAAAGTTCGCCATTGGTCGGAAAGCAACACTGAAAAAGTAAATATCAAAGTTAGAGTTCAGAAGAAGATTTCTTGGACTTCTTCATCTCCTTGTACTTATTCTGTTTGGTCTTCAGCGCCTGGATCTTCTTTATGTGTCCGTAGTAGCGGTTCTTGATCCGGTTCTCAGTTCGACCGGGAAGGTGCTCTTCGAACATCTTCCACTTCTTTCCATGAATGTTAATGAGCTCACAGATCTTCATGTCTTCTTACACTGACCATTCCTCGTTCACGATGTTAGGCCGCAGGCTGTTTAGATAACGCTCGCGAATTTGTTTCGATGTTCGGTCTGAATAAATTTTGAATGTACTTTCGAGGTATTTCGTGAAGGCCTTCCAGCACTGACCGTACTTAGAGACGCACTCGATCAGAATCTCATCTTCTCTCTTTGACCAGCCACGACGCTTGGAGTCCCGAATTATCCTTCGGTACCGGCCGTAGCATTGATTGGGGTTCCTCTCTGGGAAGCTGGCAGCGATGGTCTTCCAGTCCAGGTCATGTTCACTTGCCAATTTCTTCAAAAGTTCATCCTCCTCCTCGTTCCAGAGCTTCCGATTGATATTGCAGATGTATCGCTCCAAGTCCGATTCTGTGAGGGAAAGCACAGGCTTAGATGGTTCACTGGTGGGAACTTCCTCAAGCTTGGCAGTAATGGGCTCGCAGGGTACCTCTGCAGACTTGGAGTCATCGGAGGTTGGGCACTGATCGGGTACCTTGAGATCAAAACAGCTTTGATCGACCATTTGCGGGTAGGCGTAGACCATGATGGGCTGGTTTACGAGACAGTACTGGGGATACTGTGGGTAGTAGACGCAGGGGATTGAGAAGTTCATTGATTTAATTTGTTTAATAATCCAAGCCGGGTCCCCAAATTTTATAGCGCCGTGGAAGGATGCGGCCTAAATTTTAAAAGTGTCAGCTGACCAAAAAGTTCCCCACCATCGCATTGTACCTTCAACCCGAAGGTCAACCATGGCTCAAACCGACGAATACAATTGCTACTGTCCAAACTAGCCCAACTACTTTTGAGAAACTCTTAAGTAATTCAGTTGATGCAAGGCTCAGGCACGAACGGGAGAAGAACTCATCGATGGGAAACGAGCTAGTAACCCTCTTGCAACAACATCGCAAAACCTGGATATTGGCCGTTTATGCGTTTGTGATTTCGGAAACCCTTCAATGAAATCAGGACTTCCAAGATTGTCTACAGTTGGTCAATAGGGTCGCTTCGGAACTATTACGTAAGTCTCTAGCGGAGCTTCAAACCACCTACAAAAAGTTACCAAAAAGACCCTATGTTGATTCTTGCCATTGGTTCGACAATCCGACACTGAAGTGATACAAGAAGCTTGATTGGAACAGTTTGAGTATTACTGCCGTTGGGCTACTACCGGCGATGTTTTGTGGTAGAATCGACCAACAAACCGAATCTGCCGCAATGTTTGACTTGCATATTGGACACTGTCAAACATTTCTGCTCAAAGTGGTGCCAGTGCCGATCGTTCAGATGGCCCGTCCATTGAATGTTCTTGAAACTTCTTCGTGGAAATCGTAAAGGCCTTCCCATGAATTGTAAAATGCTCTTGACAGCCAAACCACAATATATTGGTGCTGCTTCATCTCTTTCGATCAGTACGAATGATCGATACCGATTTAACAGTCGCTGACAGTGGTGTGCTTTACCGAACATCTTCGAAGAGCATTGAAGCTTAACTGACTACTGGTTGTGATTATTTCAAAGGAACTTGTGTTGCGGTAGTGTTGCGGGAGCACTCAGAAAGCGAATGATATTGCGGCAACAATATCTGTATGGATTTGGATGTCTTAGAATATTATCATTATGAAAGGTGCAGAGCAAGGAGCGCAGTGTGATCATAGAAGGCCCGCAGAATACATCATTATCTCCTCCAACACCGTTCCGCAAAGAGTAAGATTTGGGTGCAGTGACTGTGCCAGGTCCTTGAGAACTGGAGATTCACTTCGACTATTGAAAGACGTAGAAAAGGAAATAGACGATTACATGAAAGACATGAGACGAGACTTCATCTACAACTAGCTGGATAAAGTGGCGAGCACCATTATTGACCAGATCTTAAAGATGCGGAATACTATTCCGCATTCTTTCAAGTTTAATGTCAATTACGAGGAATGGAAGCTCATGCTGGACATGCTTGGTGCAATCAAGGACAAATGCAAAACAGACATCAAACAAGTCCAGGAATTCTACGATATGAAGTCAGAAGTTTAGTCAAGGGTTCAATATGGAAGGTAAATCAGTGACAGGACATCAAAATGTCGCGAAAAGGTCACGCTCGTTACCAATCGCTGCATCTACCTATTTGAAAAGCTGAACGAGGCCGTTTCGTAGTCCACGAAGGAACCCAACGGGAACCGCAAGGATGATTCCAGTACAGTGATGGCAGCTGAGAAAATTATTGATCTTCAGGTCACGGATCTGCTTCGGCAGCAGATATCTGCTCAAGCAAATAGTGCTCGAGCAATAGCAGCAAACAACGCAGAACTTACCAAACAGGTCGAATCACTGAAGAACGAGATTAAACGGAACGAGCTGGATTTCGAATTGAAGGTAAAGGGGTATAAAGAACAAGTATCCCAACTGGAGGTAACGAAGAATAACAAGGAAGTTGAACTCGAAAGATTAAAGGAATCCAAAGATCGCTATAAGTCCGATGCATCTCTTAACCAAAGAGCCATCGAGCAAAGGAACTCTGAGTTGGAGAACATACAGCTACGATTGAGAGATGAACAAAAGGTTACTGATTCACTGAGGACAGACCTACGCATGGCTCAGGAAAAAATTTATCAGCAATAATCGCAACTGAAAACATCGAAAGCAGAATAACAGCGCCTGTAAAGGTATGTCGCTAGTCTATAGCAAACTCTTGAAGAACACAAGCAAAACATTTCCCAATTGAACGTACAACTATCAAAGAGGAATGAAGACTATATTCAACTCGAGAGAGAGCAAGGAAGGTTACAACGGTAAGTGAAGAAAACAGAGCTGGAACTCACATCGGTAGTACAGTAACTTGCCAAATCCAAACAAGAGGAGGTAAGACTTGCAAAATTGTTGGAAGTGGCGGAGAAGGAACATTTCAAGATAAAAGAACAGAGCTCATACCAGCTCAATTTGGAAGTAGACAAGCTCAAGCGGAAGGAAACCGAGTTAGCTCAACTGCAATAACAATTGGGCCAAGCACATCGGGCCAATAGCGAATTGTCTAACGAAAATAACCAGTTTAAAAGGTACTCTGCAGAACTGGAGAAGATCAAGTCGAAGCTGGAAGCAGATCTACTTCAAAAGCAGACCGAGTCCAACGAGCAACGGCA
>ERZ724508.376-NODE-376-length-31931-cov-6.275850_pt1 | contig 31931 bp, 41 predicted proteins | sample MGYA00376041_ERZ724508 | MGnify/ENA primary metagenome ERZ724508 (study PRJEB28724, sample SAMN07190887) | wastewater metagenome | isolation source: effluent of sewage treatment plant in Hong Hong | place: USA: Christiansburg, Virginia | collected 2016-03-01 ...
CAATCTTCCCCTCCGGAGGCTCCTTCTACACTTTCCGGGCAAGCACTCGCCGAAACAAATACTTTTTGTCATCGACTATTGACGGGATATCAAAACCCTTTTCACTGAGGAAAGCAAACAGGCAGTCGGCAACATCTATGTAACTAAACCCACCACTGCTCTTTGCTCTCCATCGTGTTGATTGCTGGTTATAGATGTTGATAAGAGATAATACTCCAACCCTCTCAAAATAGTGTACCCATTTGACCTTGACGGTTTGTAATAGTCCAACAAGTCGTTCCTTGTATTCTCTAAGATAATCTATTTCTCGATCGTAACTAGTGCTCGAGCTAATAGCACGCTGATTATAGCTGAGCAGCTTTTTGTTGATATTGTCGATCTTCAGCTTATCCTTCAGGGTTATCTTTTGGCTTTTTTCAAGTTATTTTCGAGAGGCGTCGCAGATCCTCTGAGCAATAGTCTCGCTAATGTCACGGCCTAGCCTCCAATCAAACATAAAATCGAAATCGTAAAGACTGATATCGAGGGCATGCTCAATAAAGTCTGCTTTACGCCTTGCAGCTGGGCAAATTGGACGAATAGATTCACCCTTCTTGATGAGGTGATCAATGTCCTAGAGCGATATCTCATCCATCAGGTAGATGATCTTGTAGATGTTAAAGTTGAAGCACCAGTGGACAGTCATTACATAGCTCTCGATTAGAGCTGGCCCGTCTTTAATATCGTGCATCAGTAGGTCGAATTCTCCGATAGTGAAGACATGGTACAACCTATAGACAATTGTACCGTTCTGAGGGTTCAGTACGATGTTCCCATCAAACAACGCTCCATTGAGCCTGTTTAGATACCGACAAAGCAGTAACCGGATGGCTGGTGACTTTACTTGTAATAGCCGACCTCCTTTGAGCACAGTTGATCTCACCTCCACTGAGAAATTGTCCCTGTCGACCCTGATCGTTGTGCAAAGAGAATATGCACTATTGCTTAGCCTAAAGGTCTCGAAGTCGGCCTCGAATATTCCGCAAGGATATCGACTTAGGGTTGACTGTTTATTGTTCTGATCCTCGATCTTCATTTCGACAGCAGGTGGTTGAGAAGAAGTGACAGTTGGCTGGTTTCGTATGGACATGATGCCGTGAAGCTTTTCGACGAGATACTTATGAAAAAGAGAAAACTTGATGTGCCTTTGGTGATCTTGGTAGCTGCCATATGCAGGCGAGGTCTCAGTTGGGACCTTGAGGATAGTACAGTAGTGACTATTGATGGCATCGATGAGTTCGCACATCCACTTAAATGTTTATAGTGCAGAGAACAAGAAATCGGGCAGCTCGATATCGAATTCATGTGGAGCGTACTATGACAGAAAAAGCTAGTCATCGAAGTACACTTTGTTACGTTTGGACAATCTACAGACGATTGAAATAGGATAGTATAAGTCGCGGGTCGATAGCACCGGGAGCATTTCAAGCTGTACTTGTTGATTATGTTGTGTGTCTTCCAGGGAGGGTGGGTTCCTTTGCTGGAAGACGAATTGCATTGCTGCCCTGCTGCTGATTCATACTTTACTTGTTCTAACTCTCCGGATCTGCAGCGTTACAAGCGATAACTGTGTCTACCAGTATCCATTCAATTCACATCATACGCAAAGTAATACTCACTTGTTCCGAATCTTTTAGAAGTAGGTCAGGCGTTTCGAATTCTATTGTCTTGGAGGCCCAGTCTTCTCCAGTTACGTTTACTTCAGGGTTAGCTGCTCTTCCATGTTATTTGATGCTTTCAGCTCCTTCAGGGTCTTCAGACGCTTCTCAGTGGCTTGCGTGGCCAGCTGAGGTTACTCTTCATCATCCCGTTTCGTGTAGCTGCACGCTGGCGTGTTGTCTGCCGACTGCTTCTTTTTGTAGCCGTACTTGTATGCCAAGTCCTTGTTGACTTGGCACTGCATCATGGATGGGTCTAGGCTCATCGCCATCATTCCTCTATCCCTTTCCTACGGCAACTCCTGAACGATATTTTTGACACTGACGGACGAAGCCATCCGGTCCTTTGGAGCAGGACTGCTTGCACGAAAGTGGTGGTCTATTCCCGTGAGCTGCCGAATCTACTCTTCAAATTTGGTGCACATTCTCATGTACATCTATCTTTCAGCAACTGTATACTTCTTTTTCGGTTCGCTCCTTCCTGTTTTGCTCCTTCATCATCCTTAGTGCATCATTCAGTTTGTTGTTCTCATCCTTGAGTGCAGCCATCTCAACCTTGAGTGTCGCCAGCTCGTCAGCTGCCTTCGAGCGAGCCATCTCAACTTATAAATATTAACTTCGATGATACAGCTTCTCAGGAAAGCTGGCAGCCTGGTCTTCAAACTCTCAACGAGCATCGAAACAACCAACCTCCGAGGAGCACATCGCCAGCCGTTGCAGCTCAAGTCGGGTTAATAATATAGCGGGTTTGTGCTGCAAGCATTGCTGAAACTTCCACACTCCAATAGCGCTCTTGCGGAATTTCGTCATACTTCTGGACTCCGATACTTCCACATGGACGCGCCAACCGTAGACAATACGTTTGCTATCCTCGTGCAGATCGATCCCGAAGCCGACGATAGTGCGACATACGTGCTGTAGAAGCTGCTGCAGTGCGGCTGCAAGAAGTACCACGTGAAGGACACAATCAGTGAAATGAAGAATCGGTCGTTCAACTCGTGCGATTCAGTAGAAACTACTGATGAGTATCTTTGCTTTCCCTTTCGAAGCCACACCACCAAGGACTTTTACAACCTGCTCGACGTGTACTTCCATATGACATTCTCGCCTGAGCTTCGTAAATCCGATTTTGAGGAGATCAGAGGTCGCTTTAAATTTCAAAATCAAAATGCAACCAACGATCTGTAGTTTTCAAGCGGAGTCTATGCAGAGGCGCTGACCAACTAACAGCTTCTCGATAATATCATCCAAAGGGCCATCCAAGGGCAGTTCTTCGGTCGGAAGTATTCATCGCTTGGACGATCCAACGAACTGATGAAGTTGACTTTGGAGAGTGTGCAGAAGCAACACCGTCAACAGTTTGTATTGGAGCGTACTACTTTGTTCAGCCACGGAGACCTAAACCCTTTGGAGCATATTCAAAAGATCAACGAGCTCATCCGCTCAATTGATATCCCAGCAAAAGGAACCCCAATCAACAAGTATAGTGAGCAGGTAGCAGATGGGCTACCAAGGACTATCACAGTCGAACATCTTGAACCATACTCAGTGTTTATGCTATCCTACCGGCTACCTGCTAACTTACCAGAAGAGGATTCCATCCGTCTGCAGCTACTCTCCTACCTGCTATTTGACCTTCCTGATAGTCCTTTTCAGAAGTGGCTTAGCTTTGATGTTCCCTATCCCAAGCTCTACGGAATGAGAGGAGATACCTTCAATATTGGCTTCTGCACTCCGAGCGAGTCCATTAGTAAAGAAGAGATCATTCACGAACGTACAATCCTCGATGAACTGACCCTGATCAGCTAAAATGGGCTTTCGCAATCTCTTGTTGAATTGTGCATCAACCACTTGGAGGCGAATTCCTATGATCAAAATGGGGTTCGTACACTATCAGGGCTCGCGTCCTCTATCCTCGCATCGCACTCTTCAAAAGGGATCGAGACTCTATTGAACGTCCCTCATACCCTACGCAGTACTTGATCACTAAATCAGCCAGAGCTGGAGAATGAACTCAGGAAAAAAGATGTCTTCGGAGATCTCATCCGGAAATACTTCTTATCAAGCAAGACTTACCTGAGGATTGTAGGTCTAAGAAACCCTCAGCTCACTGACCAGCTCATCGATCGAAATACTCTTGAACTGCAGAAGATCAAGGCAGGGTTAACTCTTGAGCAGAAAAATGACATTCTCAAGTTCGTGCCAACCACAGAAATTCAAGATCCAAGTTCCCTTCCGCTAATTCAGGTTTCGGATTTCGAGCTTCTCGAGGAGAGCATGAAACAAGAAACAGAGATAGCAGGTGTTAAGGTGACATTCGTCAGTAGCGGAAACCTACCGTCGATAACAATGAGATTTGACATCACTGATCTTTAGGAAGAGCATCTGAATGTTCTGGAGATTTACTGTAAGGCGTTACCACGGCTGGGCTATCGCGGTATCGATGAGCCAACCTACCAAGCCTTCATGGACAGGTTCGTGCATACCTGTTAGCTTCATTTCAGCACACACAAACACCAGTTAGGACTCAAGCTGTACCTGTTCATGAAAGTGGAGTTTCTCGAACGTAACACGGAGTTTGCTTTTAATATTCTGAATGGATTGCTTAACCGACCCGACTTCAGCAACCTCAGCAAGCTTTCGGAAGCAATGCGAGAGCTAAGCTCCCAAATCTACAGCGACGTCACCTCCAAGTTCGTGGAGTACGGTGTGAGCGCAGCTTCGAGCAGCATCAATCCCTACCTTCGATTGGAGGATATCAGCTTCCACGTAAAATTTATTGATTAACACTAGGCCAAAGCAGCGTGTAGCGGTGCTCTCGAAATGCTCAAGGTAACGAATCCCAAGAAGCTTCTTGAAAGGCTTTCAGGAAGACTTCAGCACATTCATAAAAAGTTGCAAGGACGGAGCAGAATGGAGATCTTTGTTGATTGTCCAGTCTCTCACAATGAAGTTGTGCTGAGGTACTTTGATCTGGTGCTGAACTCAGTGCCACAAGGAGAGGCTCCGTCGGTTGTAAGTACTAACAACTATCCGATCAGCAAGATACGCACATACTTACCGAATTTTAGTGAAGAGTTTATATTTGAGTCCTTTCCAACGAGCTACCTTGAAAGTGACACGCCTGCCGTCGCTGTGCTTGCAGCTACAATCGATGAGAGTATCCAGAGAGCAGGACTCGATGGAGGGTGTATATCTCATAAAGGAAGTCTCAACTCCTTTATGAGAGGCCAGAAGAAGCACTTCCTTGATTTGGAGAGATTCTACTTCAGTACCCTGTAAATCGACTGGGCCAAACGCCGGCTCTTCCAAAGATATCGTCAACACGGACCACTTTACGAATTCCAACATGGAGTGTCTACAGAAAAGGCAAAGTTATTCAAGCAGGCAGTAGCAGCTACAAATTCTGCTGAAGTAGAGGATGTACGTAGCAGGTATATCGATCGAGCCATCAAGGAGTCCCTGTCGAGCATGGTAATCATGGGACCACATCTCGACAATTACGACGGGCTTCTCAAATCGGGATGGACCGTCGAAAGACTCCTAGAAGAGACTTCACTTCAAACCGAATCTAGCGCAAGAAGTTCCAGGAACTTACTGTAATCTTCGAAGTATTGGCTCCTCGGATGAGCCCATGATGTAGATAACTTGCAATCGGTATTTCATCTGTACGACGATGGTTGATAAGATACCAGAGATGTTCAGTACTATGTCACATCATCCGTATTCAGGTTCTGGGAAGCATTCGACCGGCAACGTATAGTTCTTGCGATCGGGATGTTACTTATCTGCTTCTATTTTGCCGTAGCATAGGGCAAGGTCGCCTATCCGACTATCTGGCGCAGGCATAAAGCTCTTTTTGAGATACACGAACTGAATTAGCGCACACTTACAAACTTCATCTCATACTTGTCCGAGAGAAACTTCTTCAGGTCGGCTAACCCGTCGATTGGCCTTAGCTTGGTCTCGCCAGAGGGAAAGGCGACTCCGCGAGGAAATGTATAGGTAATCTTAATTTCCTCAGCGAACTTGTAGGACTCCTCGAATAGACTGGCACCCTCCATACAATTATTTAATACATTCTGAATACGGTCAGCCTCCGATCAGAAGTCTTAGAACTTAACTTCATATTCTACTGGAACTGGTTTCGGCTAGCTTGTCGAATCTGGGTACTTTTAGAAGTTTGAGACATCCTCGTCGGATTTGAGCAGTGGAATCCACGGAGCTGGTATCCGACGTTCACGGACCTGCTACCAATCCACCCCTCGAAACCACCTATGATTGGTGATTGACCTTCCGTTGTCCTTGGCACCGAGCCTTAAAAGGGGATCAGGATTGAGCAGCTTTCGTATGAGATCCTTGACTGTCGAAGACAGAAATTTCGGAAACTAAATGACACCCTCCACGATCTTGTCGAGTATTTTGCTGGTTTCAATGTCAAAGAAAGGCGGATACCCCGAAACCATTTCAAAGAGAAGTATGCCCAAAGCCCACCAATCTGCACTCTTACCATAATGCTTAGTGCTGTCATGCTTGTTCTTTGAACATTCAATGATCTCAGGGGCCAGATATTCAGGAGTACCACATATACTCGAAGTCCGGTCTCTTGGTAGCTTCTTCGCAAACCCGAAGTCCGTGAGTCTGATATGCCCTGAATCAACCTCTGTCTACCTTATCTGTCGATGAGGATATTCTCCGGCTTGAGATCTCTGTAGGCTATATTGTTGTCGTGGAGGTAACTAAGTGCCACGATGATTTCGGTGATGTAGAATAGTGCAACATCATTGGAAAATCTTCCCTCCTTCCTCAACCGCCCGAAAAGTTCTCCACCACAGATGTATTCAAGCAGCATGTACACATAGTGCTCGTCTTGAAAGCTTCCTTTCAGTTTGATGATGAAGTGGTTGTCCACTGAACTCAGAATGTCCTTCTCGTTCTTCAGGTGCTCCAGCTGATTTCGTTTGAGGATCTCGAACTTCTTCAGCATTTTTAAAGCGTAGACCTCTCGCGGTTTCTGCTTCAGCTTAACTTGGCGCACCCTTCCGTAGGAACCAGTCCCCAATGTAGGGCCAATCATGAAATCGGAGAGCTGCATTGATTGCTAGCGTTGGAGTAGCCTGCCCTCCTTGCCAACTGGCAGTGCAATTTGGTAGCCGTACTAGGGTGTTGCTTATTCGCTTGGTTCGTACTGCTAGCTCTCCTCGCTGTCGTGCTCACGATCCTGTAGGGCAAGTTCTTGCAGCCTTTGACCCAAGTCGTTTAGGAACTCTTCGTTCATATAATTAAACAGGTCGTTTGGCAAATAGGATGATTCGGAGAAACAGCACCGAAGACGATTCGGCGGGGTAAGCAACGATTGCTAAAGCAGGTTGGTAATGACCGTGGATACCTGGAAGAGCGATACCTACGGACTATACGACTACGAAAGTACAAGCAGCCACGCCACCAAACGGTAGCAGATTCGAGGTGCATGCAAACTCTTCCGCAACTGGGCAAGTACTGAATTTGCTATGTAGCTTCGGAAACTGTGGTGGTGTCCCTGGAAGATGCCAAGCGAGGTAAACTTCCACACGAAGACTTCGAGTTTCTGGCTTCGATAGTGAAGAAACAAAGTCAAGAAGGCGAGAGTAATGAGGTTGTTGTAATGAAGAGTTGTGCTTAACGAGTCCCGAACCTTCGACAGAGTTTCGTGAAGGGCACGAAGTGATTAACTCCAGCTACCTCTCAGTCAAGACTTTAAAACATGCTGATGGGATGTCAGGTTACCGTTTGACACCAGGGACTGTGGTTCGGTTGGGTCGGCTTTCATTTCTGGTAGTTGAGTGCCGTACCAACCAAAAGACCGAAACCTTCAAAAGTCTGAATGCGAAAGATCTAATCCGAAAGAGTGATGATGTGCTGCTGGTGGAGTCGTCGGCAGCTGGCAGCTGCAGGATATGTCTCGGTGATGAGACTTCGGAGAGCAATCTACTGGTTTCAGCCTGCAGATGCAGTGGAAGCTGCGCTTTAGTTCATGTGGAGTGCCTTAAAATTTGGATCGACAGCAAGATAAAGAAGTAGTCGAAGGGTATCACCACCGTGTACAACTTCTCCAAGTTCTAATGCGAGCTTTGCAAGGCTCCTTACCCCATTACAATCCAAAGTGGAAGTGAGAGTATTGACCTGATGACGGTGGATAAACCCAAAAGACCCTATATCATGCTCGAGAGTATCCCAGATAAGAAGAGTGCAAATAGAAACAATATGAATCGTAACAACCCTCTCGACTTCATCAACGAGGAAGTGAAGCACGCAAAGTCACTTTATGTGATCGCTACTGAGGAGTCGAAGGCTGTCAAACTTGGTCGGGGACACCAATCCGACATAGTCCTCGAAGACATATCTGTCTCTCGCACTCACTCTGAACTCGTATTCAAGAATGACAGCTTCTATCTAAGAGACCTGGATTCAAAGTTCGGCACTCTCGTGGAATTTAAGGAATGCAGGGAAATCACTGACAACCTAAAGGTGCAGTGCGGCCGAACAGTATATACGTTCAGGTTCAGCCCAAAAGTAAGAACGTGCCACTACCTACCGTGACTACAATAATAGTTTGGAATATGCATGCATCAGTAATGGCGGTCAGTTTCGTGCCCCATCCCCAGCCTGCCGTACGATGAGTTTCTTGGAAGCTCTTTTTTCTTTTCCTTTCCAAGCTCCGATGAGTGTTTCAGGGAAGCCCCGCTGCGGCTTACTGCAGTCGGCCGTTTATTCTCGTCGTTGCGGTTTGAGCTGGAAGTTCTGGGTTTGCTACGTTCCTTTCTGGTGATGTCAACAGCGTACTTCATTCGTTTCTGAATTTCCTCAGGCATGGACTACCATTCACTGAAGAGGAAGTATTTCCTCTCACTGAACTTATTTACGTATACTGCGTTATTCTGCCTCAGTAGAATCTCAGTGGAATCCTGAAAGATTATCTGGAAGTCCTTATTGCTGAACCAAAATATCGATGCCTTCGGGACTTTGATGTGCTTCTTCACGTGTACTGTCATGGCTGTCTCGGTCGTTTCCTTTTTATACTTCAGTCGCTCGGCTCGGAAGCGTTGCTCATGGTTCATCTTTGCTTCTTCTGAATCGCGTTTGGACTTGAGCTACTGATTGAAGTGCAGGATTATCTTCATCTTCTTTGCAAGAGCTTCGCTGGTGCTGCCCACATCGTAGACCTGTCCCATGCTGGTTTGCTCGAGCTGTTGGTTCATCTCGAAGTACTTTACGCGAGTGAAACCAGCATTGCTTATCAGACAAGTTGAGTCATTAAAATGCATGCCAGTTGCGTTTGAGTTCAGTAAATAGCACATTCCGAACTTTGGGTTCTCAACGAAGTGGGTAACCCATACTTCGGGACCTCGAATCTCAACTTGCGGCTCCTCACAAATGCTCTTTTTTGGTGCAAATTTATGACCTACTAATGCAGTGGTTGATGCAGCTCGTTGAGGCTGGCTGGCAAGTCCATGCTCGGTGCTAGTGCGGGTACTCAGCAGCTTCTACTTGTTTAGGGACTGCACTCGATCGGTATTTGCCATGTCATACCCTCTTGAAGTGTTCAGTTTATCGTTGCCTTCCACCTTCTTTGGTTGCTAGCGATTTTCGATTGACTGCTCACGCAAAGGCTGGAACTTTTTCATGAAATTGGCGTTGGGTGGGCAAGCAAGGCATGAGATAGGTAGATTCTTCGGAAAGGGGTTGCTGGTGAAGAACTCATGGTTGAGTATCTCCTCGACTGTGAGTCGCTTCGATGGCTCCAGCTGCAGCATCTTCGAAATAAAATTCTTTGCACTCCGACTGAGCTGAATACTATCAGGAAAGGTGTAGTTGCACATTCTAATCTTGTTGTAGGTAGTCTTCACATCGTTTGTTTCGAATGGTGGTCGACCGACCAACAACGCATAGGCAATCACTCCAAAGCTCCAGATATCGACTTCATAGGAGTGTCCGCTCTTATCTGAATTAACCAAGCTATACTGTCAAGGATCTCTGGAGCGATGTAGTTGGGTGTACCGCACATCGTCTTCCGACGCTCGCCATCGGATTCCAAGCGTGCTGCGAGGCCGAAATCCCCGATTTTAATTTCAAGCTTCTCGGAAAGGAACATATTGCCGAGCTTGAGATCCCTGTGAATCACCTTCCGGGCGTGCATATATTTGAGAGCAAGCGCCACCTGATAGAGGTAACACTGTGCCTCTACTTCTGTGAGTCTTCTGCGTCTTTTGATTAGCTCGTTGAGAGTTTGGTTAGGACATACTTCCAAGAGTATGTATACGCATTCAGCGTCCTCAAAGCAGTGCTCGAACCGAACAATATAAGGGTTATCGAGCGACTTGTGAATCTTGATTTCGGAGGTGAGCTGAATGGTATGCGGGGTACCTTCTCCTTCGCCTTAGACCGGTTGAGCGACGACTTCTCAATTATCTTTGCAGCATAGACCTTTTTTGTGTCGAGCGAGGTTATCTCGTAGCACTTCGCGAAGCCGCCCTGCATTAGTACGGACATACCTTGCCTAGCAGCTTGCCTTTGGAGTAGCGTTTAATGGGCTGACCACTCTGCAGTGCCTTCTCCTCGATTATGATTTGGTCGGGAGAACTGGTGAGGGGAAGTCCTTTTGCGTCGTCTTCGCGTTTCGGAATCATTCAAATAGCTGTGAATTTAACGATAAATTAACTTTGGTAGTCCACAGCATCTATCATAGAAAAGCTCTCGAAAGACTTGGCACTGCAAGATTCTTCAGGAGTATCCTTGTTACGACTGAGCCCATTAGACGGTTTATTACAAATAGCTAATTCGACGCATGCTGCTTCTCTTCATCTTTGTGCTGCTAAAGGTGTCTCAGTGCATATCCAGTAGACCCTATGTCAGCTTCACACCGTCCAAACCGTACTTCCTTACAAGTAGCACAATTGTTACTCAGATGTTTGGAGCATCTATCTCTCGCCAAACACACTCAACCCCCAAGCCAACTATACAATCAACCCAACACAACCCGATATCTTAGCAGTCACCACAAGCATCCTCAAATACTCCCCGATGCAAACCAACAGGACGTGCGTGACGTGCCCAGAATCGGAGATCAACTTTGCCAACCCGAGTATGAACATCAGCATGAACCTGTACTACAATTGCGATGGGGCGAGCATTCTTACGTTCATGGCTATTTTTCTGCTTTCCTCGACGGAGAAATTTATGATTCTCCAAAACCTTCCATCCGTCAAATGTAAGTATGAGTTAACGCAGTTCAAAATCTATCAGTGGGTAATGGCACTCGCAGCGAGATATTTCTGCACGCTTTTCCAAGTACTCCAGTTGATATAGCGCACCAAATTGTGCTACTACCCTTTATTCGCTGTTTCATGCACACGCGAAATTTCACACGGGTGCTCAGCTTAGAGGTTAATGCGCAACTCGTCAACGAGTCAGCTTATATCGTCAACTATACCACTCAAGGCAACTGCCTGGTTGCCTTCGCTGGAGTCAACTTGATAGTACTTGATGTATCCCTCTCCAGTATGCGCCGGGATACTGTTTGGTAAGTTGGTTCTGTCGTGGCTGCAGGCACTCAACCTCCCTTCTCAACAGGGCTCACGTCGCTCAACAACTCCTATGGAATCACTGGTATCTCAGGTTACGAACTCGCCACAGACACTGAAACTATCGATGTTCAATCACCGAGTTATCCTCTCGTCTTCAACAGCATACCGACATACGTAAGCTACAGGATGCTTCAGGTACAGTCAGTAACTTGTTTCCCTATTTTAATCGCATACAGATTCTTCGTTTTAGAACTGAAAGGCTGTTATGATTGGTGCCCAGAAGGTTACGTTGCTAGCTCCACATTCTGCTACCTTTGCCATGCTGATTGTCTGACCTGCTCAGGACCTCTACGCGAAAACTGTACGAGCTGTGCAACTCCCAAGCAGCTCACTGCTCACCGTTGTATCTGTCCTTCACCGCAAGGAAATTCGTACAGTGGAGAGTGCATTGACTGCGATCACCGATGTAGTGGCTGCTATGGAACTGCCGGATACTGTCTTGGCTGCGCGGGAATTCGTGTCCGATAGTGGAATGGTAGCTGCAGCTGTCCAATCGGTTATACCGAGGTTAATGCAAGCAAGTGTGTCGCCTGCCACTAACTATTCCAAGGATGCTCCACCTGCACCAGTGATGTGTGTCTGGATTGCTACCAAGAAAACAACTTCCAAATGCAAAACAATTCTTGTGAATGTCTGGCTAACTTCGCCATCAGCTACTTTACCAATCGTTGCTAGCCTTGCAGCCTGCTCATTCCGGGATGTCTCCAATGCTCCAACTTGAGTTATTGTCTGGAGTGTAATGCCAACTTCACGTTGCTGAAGGGTTATTGTAGATGCCAGTTGGTCAACTAATACGCTCAGCTTGGCATAGATTTCGTTGCTGTTTGCGCTTCATGTCCGTCCCAGTGTGGGGAGTGTCTTGCCGGTGCTTCCTGTATCTCCTGCATAGCATCTTACCAACTGTCGAGTAACGGCAGCTGCCAGCCAATCTGTGGTGATGGTATTGTACTCGAAAATGAGTGTTAAGACAATAACACAAACAACGGTGATGGCTGTAGCAGCAACTGCACAGTCGAACAGGACTACGTGTGTAGGGTTGGCAGCGCTGGCCTGTCCGTGTGCCTATACACTCAAGCCATCGAGTATTCCCTCATTTTACAGTTCAAAGAACCTCTCTCCAACCAGATGAGAATTGTACTGCACCCAATCCAACAACTGCCACTGGATACCAGATTCAACGTTACTGCTGAAAATTGTAGTGTGCAGGTATAATCCTACGATGGTAGGTTCCTTACCTTGCTGCTGAACTATCAACAAACCCTTCAGTTTGAAACTATAGACATTCAGCTCACCCCGAAAAACGGACTTCTAGGGATGACGCTAACAACTTCGAGGGTATTAACATTCATTTGCCCTGATAATTTGCCAGCTTATTGGTATGAAGCATTGCTGTACCTTCAAGCCAAGATCGCAGGTACCGGAGGGTTGGTGTTGTCTGCTGCTGCTGCTTCCCTATTTTTAATCAACCTATTAGGCGATCGGGGAACTGCCTATGATTCGATATGGCCTGTCCAGACTGTGTACCTTGGCTAGACCAGCGGAACAGCCTTTACCCAACCTGTCTGGAATGCCTTCAGCAGCAATCTCCTACCTGCAGTCGGCTACAACAAGCTATTCATAAACTTTGCTTCGCTGTACCCACAGCTGTCTAAGTTCGATAACCAACTAAAGTCTCTTGAGTTGGTGCCGCTGTTCATTCATAACTTCAACTACATGCTGGCCCTGCAGCTGACTGCCGTTCTGATCACTGTTACCCTGTACGCTTGTATTCGACGAGCGAGTAACAAAATACGAACAGCATTAGCAACCTGCTACGGAATATGCAGAAGGCTATCGCTTGCCCTTGCACTCTTTAATATTCCGCAGGTGTTCTTCTCGGCAGGATTGAATATTGCGTACCTTCCTAGTTACGGTGTCGTCGATAATTCGGCGAATCTTGCGGCTGCTGTGTTCACGATTGTACTGCTTCTCAGTACTTTTCGACTGCCGATCATGGATAACAGTGATGCTTCGGCAGACCAATCAACATTGTCACAAGATACAAGAGCATCTTACCTGATGGTGCTCACCACTTTGAGGGCAGCTCTCAGTTTGGCTGCAGGTTTACTGCACTACACTGGCTACTCAGCAGTTACCACATTATTCTTCCAACTATGGCTTCTGGTCTATTATTCCATCAGCAACAACTTTGCAGACAGGCTGTCGAAGGGGAGATCAATAACTATACAATGCCTTGCCATGCTCGTATCGGCATGCTCAATGGCTGTTTCGGATATCTTCATCAATCAACTGCAAGGTTCTTCTATAGCAGCAATTGCATGTTGGATTGCTATTGGATCTGTTGCTTGTTGTTCTTGTCTGGATTTCGTGTTTACCATTCGGTTACTCACTCGCAAGAATCCCAGTCAATGACAATAGTGAAATGCTGGATGATTGTTACATAGCTGTCAAATTGGAAAAGATATCAGATGTGTCTCAAGCGTTAATAGATTGCTCGAGTGTTCAACTTTATGGCCTTTGCTTACGGTGCATACCGACGCTAACCAGGTTATTTCAGTCCACTTCGAAGAGGCATGATTGGGCTCACCCGACTCCGACCTTTTTGTGTAGCACTTGGCAGCCGTTCATGCAGGTTCTCTAAACTCATCACCTTGTTGGTTCTTCTTATGAATATCTAATCTGCTCGAAGAATTCCAGGACGTGGCAGTACCCCGCACGAAGCCTCCCGTTTGATAAGCATCGTTGCCTTCCCCAGTAAAATTTTAGGCTCCGGTAAAGGTCGGGTGGACTACCTTTTCTCCTTTGAATTCGATACCTTGGAAATTCTAACGAGACTTCCGCTTTCGAAGGCAGAAGCCCTTCTCAACCGCAGCAGGTCCTAATTCTTAGGAAACCTCTGTGTCTGCTGCAGATGGGTAGAACCGTAGCTCTCTTTGAGCTTATCTTGAATTAGCTTTCGTATTGAGTTGCTTCTTTCGTAGTTCTTCACTCGGATTGAGTTTTCCACGTTGTCCCGCACTTGCACCACGACCGAAGGTATTCTTAGCATTCTGCTGCTCTTATTTACCATTGAAAATTTGAGGTTGATGTCTGAATGTTCCCTGGCTTTGAGATAGCTCTAGAAAGCTCTGCTGGTATCATGGGACTTTTTGAACATAAACCGTTAGTGCAGGTAGTTTTGTGAGTCCAGCCCGCAACCATTCATCACTTCGTACACACTTTGCAGGGCCTTCGACTAAGTCTGCGGGAGAATTTGTTGTGAAGGAGCATTGTCCTACACCTTGCTGATACCGCAAAGCATGCATGAACACTTCCCAATCACAGCTGAACTTGAGTCGGATTGCGATGTGCACTCCTCAGAAGTACTCCGGCCTGCTGTCATATTCAGCTGCATCTTCACGTTTCTGTAGTACAGCTTCAGGTGCAGGTGCTTGTGCTTTTCGACGATTAACTGCACCCGTTTGAGATGGCATTGCGGCATCGACCTACTGAACTGGTAATAGTCGCACATACTTCCCAGCTTGCTCCATACAATTGCTGTCGGGTAGTACTCAGTCAGCCGTTCCTATTAGTTGTCGAGGCATTCCTGATCACTATAACGGCTGACGAACCTCGTACGCACCTTCCTGATCATACAGTCGATGTGGTAGTACATCTTGAAGCTCGCCTTCTCGCTATACTTGTGGTAGAGTGCTGAACAGAGTAGTTCCTCGTAGTCCAGTCCATGCAACCGGCACAGATAACAGTCAGGTACGTCGCCGGACAGCTAATGTTTGTATAACGAGGATTATCGCATCAAGCTTGTAATAATAGAGGATCAGGCCTCGGCACAGTTACAGATGACCTTGGAAGCCTGGTCCCAAAGGACCTTGGACTTCTCCATCAAATTGATCAGATCGAGGTTGGAGCTCTCCAGCAACTCCACCTTTCTCCTCAGCTGATTGTTTTGATGGGTGAGGGAGGTGTGGTTCGAACGCAGCTCCTCGAGCTAGCGTGAGAGGCCTGTGTCAATATTGGTGCATGTATTGACTCTTTCGTTAAGGCGAAGGAGCTCAGATTCCTTCTCCACGAGCTGGGTCTCCAGCTCGAATCCCCTCCTGTTGTACTTCTTGGTGAGGTTCTCCTGTTACTGCAGCTTCAATATAAGTTCATTCCTTTCGATCCCGCACTTCTTTGCCTCGATCTTGTAGGTCTTGAGCTGCTAAGAGAACTCATGCATGAGGTCGATATGTTCCTGCTTCACGCAGCAGCTACAAAATTGCAGAAGAAGCAATAGTGCCGCGAGCAATAGTAATTGACGACTCATTTTTTAATTATTGCTGCATGCATAACAACAGTGAGCTTCAAGTGGTTCAGGACGACCCTTATCTCTGCGACTACAGGGTATAAATTCATGCGATGTAGGGATACTTCTTGGACCTCCGAAATCGCTACGATGGGCTACTGAAACATTTGGGCGATACCGCAGGTGGCCTCCACAATTTCTCGAAGGCCTACCAAAGATATGGTATTCACCAGGAAGGTGATTGCTACGTCTATCGGGAATGGGCACCCGGAGCCAAGTGCGTCTATCTCTTCGGGGAGTTCAACGACTGGGACAGGATGGAGTATCTCGCCAAGAAGGTTTGTAGTGACCGATGTAGGATGATTTTGGGTTGTGGTAGCTCCGCATCGACAACAAAAAAATACCGAACAATTCGAAGGTTAAGGCCCATGTCCTCCTGGCCGACGGTCGCTACGAAGACAGGATTCCAGCCTGGATAAATTTTACAAGCCAGAACACAGATCTCAGCTATGATGGAGTTTACATCGAGGACAGATACGAGTTCAAATACGATAACCCGAAATGGCCGAACCAGGGATTGAAGATCTACGAGTGCCATGTGGGCATGAGTGGGATCTAGCCAAAGGTACACAGTTACAAGTCTTTCCGATAGAATGTTGTGGATCGCATCAGTGCCCTCGGTTACAACGTCATTCAGTTTATGGGAATACTATAGCATCCCTATTACGGATCCTTCGGTTACCACGTCTCCAACTTCTTCGCGGTATCCAGCAGATTTGGTTCACCTGGAGACTTCAAGGAATTAGTAGATTACGCACATAGCAAGGGCATCAAAGTCCTGATAGATCTTGTTCACGCACATGCAGCAACGAACACCCTCGAAGGCATTAACTTTTGGGATGGAACTGATTACCAGTACTTCCATTCACTTCCAAAGGGTCGTCACGAGCTGTGGGACAGCAGAATCTTCGATTATAGCAAGTACGAGGTGCTTCGGTTTCTACTATCGAACATCCGATATTGGATGTAGGAATATCGAGTCGATGGCTATCGCTTCGATGGGGTGACCTCCATGATCTACCAGCACCACGGAATCGCATATGGCTTCACTGGCAACTACAATTAGTACTTCAACGACAATCTCGAGAGAGATGCACTAGTCTACCTCATGCTAGCCAACACCTTAATCAAATAGCTCAATCCATGTGCTATCTCCATTGCTGAGGATGTGTCTGGCTTCCCAGGCCTCTGCAGAACCCACCAGGAAGGCGGAATCGGATTCGATTTCCGACTTGCGATGGCAATTCCAGACATGTGGATCCGTCTGTTAAAAGAGAAGCGTGACGAAGATTGGAATATTGAAGAGATCACTCATCAACTCACCCGTCGTCGCTGGAAGGAGAAGTGTATTGCTTATGCCGAAAGCCACGACCAAGCATTGGTCGGCGACAAAACCCTTTCGATGTGGCTCTTCGACAAGGATATTTACGACAACATGTCAGTGCTACAACAATAAACGCCTCGAGTGTTCCGTGGCATGGCTCTTCATAAGATGATCAGGCTCATTACCATCGGACTAGGAGGTTAAGGGTACCTTAATTTCATGGGAAACGAGTTTGGCCACCCCGAGTGGATCGACTTCCCAAGGGAAGGCAACTCCTGGAGCTACCACTATTGCCGCAGACGTTGGGACCTTGCCGATGATTCAACTCTCAGATACGCACAGTTGAACAACTTCGATCATAGCATGATTCAGTTGGAAAGCCGCTCTCGCTTCCTATCGTCCCCGCACGAATACGTGTCTCTAAAGAACAATTCGGATAAGGTATTGGTGTTCGAACGGGGGGACCTGCTCTTCGTGTTCAACTTCCACTGCGCGAACAGCTTCGAAAAGTACAGGATCGGCTGCGACAGCGCCAACGATAAGCGGGTAGTGTTAACAACAGATAACAAGGAGTTCGGTGGACATGGCCGCGTTGACGACCAAACAGTCTACCATATGGAGGCATTTGAATACTGCAATCGAAGGCACAGCTTCCTAATCTACCTGCCGTCGCGTTGCGCAATAGTGTTCGGGCTGGCCAACTGATCGTTCGTTTAGAATAAACCTTAATCACCATCATCAATCAGCCAAGAATACTATTATTCTGTCGATGAGTTCCTACTTGTTTCCTGATGTGCTGAGTCCCTTCGATTTCAAGTATTGTTTGATGTCGGCGACCTTGAGTCGTCCGAATTCCCCTTCCCTCACAAGCCTCTCGACGTTCTTTACGTCTATTCCGTCTTCGACTTTTATGGGTTTGTCTCGTGGTTATTTCTTTACTTTGCTCTCCTTCTTCGAGGCTTTTCCACGCTTAACGGGCCTTTAGTATTCGTCCTCCGAGAGGTGCTCCTGCTTCTCCTGGCAGTTGCCCTTCTCGATATCGCCTTGAAGTTCGAGTTGGAGGGTGTCTTTGATCATCTGGATGATGTCGATGCACTTCAGCATAGCATCTTCGTCCTGCTTGAGCAAATCGGCAGGTTCATCTACTTCCTTTTCCCCGAGTGCATGTGCTTGCAAGTGTGCATAGAACTTCTGGAGGTTGGGATTATCGAAGTTTCGTACATCGAAATCGTTGATGGTCAGGTTGTTAATAAGAAGCTTACACATATGTGCAAGTTCTTTGGATATTTCAACGGGCTGAGCAGTAGTCTTGTCGCCTGAGAACGAAGCTATGTCTTCGGAGTATGGTAGGAAGATCAGGTTGAACCCAGGTGGTGTCTGGAAGTGATCCTCATCGTAGGATTCCTTCTGAGGCAACAAAGCACAGATCCTCAGCTGGCTTCCCTTTCGCGAGATGAACTTTACGATAGCAATCAGCTCTTTCTTGGCCATTACCTTGATAAGAGCGTCCACGACTGCTCCTGATCCATTAACACGTTCCTCGTCTGGATAGATGAAGTAGGAGGTCCTGTAGTTATGGTACATCTTGAGTTTACTCCTTGGTTTGAACCCAACAAGCGTCATCCCAGGCTCATCGAAGTTTCTGATCTTCTCAACGTCAGCCTTACTAAGGATAACCTTCTCTCCTCCAATTGGGAAGAAGGTGCCAACCTCCGATTCGTGCAGTACGTCTCCGTTAGTGCTCATCAGCTTGGCCACGCGTTTGACTGGCTTGTTTGTTCGTGGATCAAGCTTCTTCGCCAACGGTTTAGTTACTCTGCGGTAAAGACCGTATCTACGTATAGGCAAATCTTACATTTTGATGCCAATCTTCATTTCGTCTCCCAGCGTTAGGAACTCTCGATTTAGAGTACGCTTTTTATACTCCTTTTGCCGGAGTCGTTGGTGGAGGTTCATGACTTTATCAGATGTGTCCAGCACTGCTTCGTTGATTTCCTCGGGGTCGAGTGTCAGCACTTCCACATAAAACTTCCTCAAATCGAACCGAGATGTGGGCGATTTCTGAAGCGGGAACAATTCAATCTGCACATCCTCGCTAGCCAACTTCTTGGCATGGTTGATGGCCTGATCTCGCTCCGTACTGCCATGTGGATGCGGGTTGTCTTCACTGGTGAACAGAAACAACCTAATGTTAAACTTCTTCTTGGGACTACATTCAGACAATACAGTACAGCGTGCTGATTTCGTTATTGAAGAGCCAGAGCACCTCGTAAAGAGGAACCTTTTTGTCTGTGAATCCGAATTTTTGTTCAAACTGACCTTTGATCCCGTTGCTGTCCTTGATGGTGGCAGCCGTCACAACATCCAGTGGATGCACCACATTGATGTTGCTGAACTTCAGACTGTTGTTGGAATGTTTCTGCATTAGCAAGCAACTCACCACGTTGTACAGAATTAGTCCCACCCGGTCATTTGGATTGGATATGACCTTGCTCATCAGGAAGCTGCTATAGCCGCTGAGCACTTTATCGATTTGCGCCTACTTCACACTCACATGTACAGTTTCCTAGGGATGCTACTTGAAGATATCCTCGCTGCAGTCAACCACGAAGATGACTGCGTCATTCTTAGCCACTTCTCCCACTATCTAGGCGTTTCCGAAATCGTTGAGAGCCTCGTCGACCTCGCCGAAAGCCACCTCCGAATGATTATCACCTGCATCGTCATCGCCACCCTCCAACTCCATTCCGAAAACCGGGCGCCTAAAATTATAAGCCCATTTGATCCTGCTGCCGGTTAAAATCTGTCGCGAGAGTTCTGATGGCGCCATTTTCCCGTGGGCAATAAACCCAACAAATTGCCTTTCTCAATGAAATTGAGCACGATACCCCCTTAACTAGAGGACGTTGGAACATAATTAATCGTCCACTTAAGGAAAATGTTAAAGGACAGGATGCAGGAGCTTGCGCTGGTATCTACCCGTACCTACTCAGCTTACGAAGGGAAAGACAATCGGAAGCAAACTCACCAAACCACTGCTCACAGAACCCGACTGGGAGAGTTCGCTCAAACACAAGATTGATGAAGCTGAACGAATAATTAGGGATATCAATAGTACTACTGAGGAGATTATCAAGCTCAAGCAGGACTACAAGAAGGCTATCACTCAGGACAACGAAAAGTAAGCACTATTGTGATGGTAGGGACATCAGCAAACAGCTTGACAACATCGTTAAGAGAAACCACTCGGATGTGGACAACCTTAACAGAATTGTAAAGGACGTTGAGCAAGAGGCAAAGGAGTGCGCCTAGACCAATAAGAATTCAGCTGAGACCCGAGCGGCAACAGCTGCTCACCAAAACCTCGTGGAGAAGATGCGCACTACTGTGACGGAATGCACCACAGCCCAGGAAGAGTTTAAGACCACTGCAAAGGAAAAGATTAAGCGAACGATAAAGATAATAAAGAGCCAGGTGACGGAAGAGGAGGCCGAGACCACAGCTAGCAACCCTGCACAACTGGAGAAGCTGCTGAAGCAGACACTGTTCAATGAGCACTCCGTCGAGTTGGAGAACGCAGTGTCAGACATCGAGGATAAGTACCGAGACATCGTGAAGCTGTAGCAGAACATCAATGAATGCCTAAAGCTGATGCAGGATTTGGCTGTGCTGGTAACCTACCAAGGGTAGATGCTGAACAACATCGAGGTGGTGCTGGACGATAGCAAGGACTACGTAGAGAACGCCGACTAAAAGCTAAAAAAGGCTAAATAGCACCACAAAGCCGCTCAAAAAGTACATGGCTTCCCACATAGAAAATCTGTTGCGTGGTTGTGCTGGTGCTCATGCTCATCGGAATTATACTGGCAATTTCGCTGCTGGTCACCCAAATCAAGTGAGTCCTCTTTGTTTCTTACCTATCCTCCCGTTGTTCCCACTTCTCATTTAATTTATTAGAAGACGCATGTGGCTCAATAAGTTTGTCTCCATGATGTGCTCAGCATGTGAACCGCAAGTACTCATCAGTGGGGTCACCGACGTCATTGTCGTCAGGGATGTCAACTCCAAGGGGCTCATCAGCTCGCCCTTCTACTTATGCTTCGGAACCGACGTGACTATGGAAATTGGAGAGAAGGTTTTGGTATCAGTCAACAATCAAGCGGTCCCGTTCAACTTTCACCTTGACGATAACGGCTACATCCACCCCAACATGCCAGCATCTGAAGCCCTGGAGAAATTCGATTTGAGGTCAGGCAAGAATGTCGTGGAGTACACCATCGGTATTCCTGGTACTGCGAGCTATGCAGCCCTCAAGAACGAAGTGTACCTCTTCGAGAGCAGCGATAGGTTAGTGGTGAGCGACGTCGATGGGACCCTTACGAAATCAGATGTGCAGGGCATGTACAACAACTACCACGGAAACGACTATCTTCACGATAACTACGCTAACTTGATGCAAACCATCCACTCCCAAGGATATAAGGTGGTCTGGATGACCATGCGATCGCTGCCGATGTACAACATGTCCAAGGAGTATATACGCAAGTACGTGCAGATTGAAGGGCCACTGTTGATGGAACCCGAGGATCTTATGCTTGCGGTCAAGAAGGAAACACTCACCAGAACCTCCGATCTCGTCAAGGCAACAGCCATGAAGGGACTAAAATAACTCTTTCCAAAGGATGTCAATCCTTTCGCTGGAGGGTTCGGTAACCGAGAGAACGACTCAATTGCCTACCACTTCGCAGGGATGTCGCTATAGGACATCTACCAAGTCGACATCCTCGGAAGAATCCATCGTATGTCATAAAGCAAGAAGATGTACACTTACGGAACAATCCATCAGAGCATTGAAGACCACTTTCCACGACTGAGTCAACCCAAGGTCCGACTTTATCCGTCCGTATGACCTTATTATTATTTCATGAAAGAATCGGAACAAGTTCAGACCAGCGTTAAGCCGAAGGTCAAATTCTTCACGCAGCTTGGTCAGGACCTACTGTTTTATTTCAACAAGAGGCGTACTGTGAGGAATGCCCAGTGGCGCATGAGATACCTCGGACTCCTGTATACAACTGCAACAATATGCCATCTTTACTTTTACGTGGGGAGCAGCGAGAGGTTCATGGGAGCAATGAAGAAGGAGGGCGACCTTATCGATTTTACGCCGCTAGAGCTGACAAAGGAGGAATACGAGACCATCTACGGGTTTTACATGGGAATACATCCTCGCTGATTGTATATACGTGCGGACAGCCAATCAAAGTGCACAGTTAAGCTAGTTGAGAGGCAGCATACCTTGCTTGAATTGTAATTATCATTACAAAATATGGGAGGTTGCTGTGTAGCAGGTCCCGGCTATTACCCACAACAAATAACAGCAACACCTTACGGATTTCCAAGCCCCGCGTTCCAGACCGTTGGAGGAATGGCTCCTCCAGTTCCAGCAGCGAGTTACCTCACACCAGATGATTTCACGTACAAGCTCAATCCTTCATACCCTGGAGCAGCCTTCGGTGCGACTCCCCTATACCTGTGATACGTGTCCACAGATAGGTTTGACCACATTCTACTCTAGAACACTTGGTTTACAGCTTAATAAACCAATAAACACCAAACAAGAAAGGTTTACCCTATCGGGGACTTCTCGGAGGAAGAAACAACTTCTGGGAAGATGCCCATTGCTAACTGCTTCATGCTACACACCTAAACAATGTACTTTTCGATGTCGGAGAGTAGTCCTAGCGCTTACATCTGAGACCAGCTTCATAAGCTTTCCCGGGATAACTAAGTACCGGTTAGAGTCTTTTAGCAAGGTGTTACAACGCTGAGCACACAGATTCACGTGCCTACTGCACTTTCTACGGAAACGGCTTTCAGAGATAAAATTTAAGTCAGACTCGAAAAAGCCAGTTGAGACTAATTAGTGACGTGCGGCCATCCTTTGGATATGTGTGAGTTTTAATGCTTCACCAAAGATATTTTGTATTATTTCTACAAAATAAAACATGGGAGGACTCTGCGGTGGAGCTAGACCCGGGTATGGTGCATCAACTGGATGCTGTGGACCGACGGCCAGTCCCTACGGAGGAGCTTACGGAGCACCCCAACATTCGACCGGATGCTGTGGATGCGGATCACCAGCTCCTCAGGCTTATCCTTACGGCTATCCTCAGTACGTTCAACCAGTTCAAACCAATCTGGTTGCTTCTACTGTCGGTGTCCCCATGACTGAAGTTATTGAGACGACTACCTATTCGGCACCCTCTCCTCAGATCATCTCAGGACCTCCAGCTTGGCAACAGAACAACCTTGGCCCAGGAACCCTTGTTTCAGGACCAGTCATTGCAGGACCACCAATTTCTTTCCCCACTCCTCATACAATCAATGTTGGACCTCCTATGGGAGCACCTATTGGAGTTGGAGGATTCGGCGGACCCATCCAAGGAGGCTTCGGAGGACCTATCCAAGGAGGTTTCGGAGGACCCATCGGAGGTGGCTTCGGAGGACCTATTCAAGGAGGCTTCGGAGGACCTATCGGAGGTGGTTTCGGCAGGACCTCGATCATTACTGGCGGTCCTGGACAAATTATTGGTGGCCCCATGATTGGTCAACCCATCGGAGGAGGATTCAGGCCTGGCTTCCCTCAAGGAGGAGTTGTTACAACCACCACTGGTGGTTTCGGAGGAATTGGACTACCCGGTGCAGGAAATATCGGACTCCCCGGCACCTACCGATATTGATCGATTCAGCAAAGCTTTTGCAGTCGTTTAGTTAGCCAATCAGTTTCACAGTACTTGTTATGAGCGCACCTCCAAAGGATTTGAATAATTATTTAAGACATGGGATCTTGCTGCGACGGAATCTGCTACAATCCACCCTACGGCAACAACGCTTACGGCAACACAGGTGGTTACGGAGGTGCTTACGGCGTGGCTCCAACTGGCATTCCGTTTGGCGCTGGAGGTGTTGGTGCTGGCTATGGAGCTGCTCCCTACGGTAACGTGGGCTCATATGGGCAACCATTCTGAGAGAGCACCGAATGATTCTATATTCGCTCGGAAATCAACTCTAACAACGACTGATGTCGAGCGACACTCAGCTTGCTACAACCGAAAAACATTTGAAATCATTTTTGGCGGAAGCTGGTTGAAGATATGTGGATGTTGAGCCTTTCCCTGCACGCTACCAGTTTGTAACGCAACTCCTTTCTTATGTCTGAGAAGATCGGATAAAGATCGGTTGAGGATCTCCGAAAGTATAGTCAGACAGGTTGAAGGAAAGATCTCGCAACACAATCATACTTCAAAGTTTTGACTGAAGCTGGGGATTTTCGAGGGTACAGCCGTCACTGCATGCCTGGAAGATGCTTCATGGGAATTGCTCACATCAATTTCGGCGATCTGATAGAACTTGTCGCATTGGTTGCAGCTAGTATGGAACTTCTTATCTCTTCGACTGTGATTGCTGCAGGATTGTTTGCTCTCCTCTTACACCACCAGCTCGTTCAAGAACCTCTTTTCAGCTGCTTTTGGTGGTTCAACGGGTTGATTCGATGGCAACTTTCTCACCTTTTGGGTTCCCTTTAAGTTCTTTCGTTCGGAGCTGGAGTCCTCAATGTCTTCCATCTTTTCACTGATCCGAGTCGCTCTGTTCGGGTTGAAGACCTGAAAAGTTCGTAATTTGGGCTACTCCTTCCTTCTCTGAAGTGAGTCGGAAAACACGCTGTTTTGTGTTTTGCCTGCCTTAGATTTAGAACCGGATTTATCCGACTTCGGTGACACTCCTTTTGGGGTTCCATTACCCACCTTGCTCTGCTTCTGTACGTTGGGACAGTTAGCAGTCGAAAACTGCTGAGCAAGCATCCTAACTAAATCGTTGATAGCATGCCCGAGCGCATTGTGCATTTGCGCGATGCTGGAGGATATCTTATGAGCAGCCTCCTTGCTCACAATTTCCGTAGCAACGACTCCACAGCTCCTGTACAGTTCGAGGTAAGGATTGTCAGCCATCGCCTTCATACTCATTTCGAAATTGAATATTTAATTGGGTATGAGGATGCCGAGATGGTCCACCAGAGTATTTCTCGTTGCCGCAGGAATATTTATATCCACGAATGGCCGGTTGTGCCCACTGATATAATATCATCGCCAACATGTTCACAAGGTTCAGGGGAATCCAGCGATTCTTGTTCTCCGATGCTGTAATCAAGTCGGTGCCAGGTACTGTTGTTCCTTACCAAGGCAACAAGCCTCCCTCGCTTGCTGATAACCCTCCTGGACGTTACGCCGGTGCACTCTTTGCTGCAGCCTCCACTGCCGAAGTAGAGAAGTTGAAACGTAGTCGCTGCACATCGTCAACAACGACCTCAAGTACATCAACGACCTGCTCAAGGAGTCTGGTCAGTTCCGCGACTTTGTTAAGATCTCGGGTGCGCAGAAGCAACAGCAAAAGGAGGTCGTCGAGACTCTTGTGAAGAACAACCTTAGCGAACTGTCGCATAAGTTCTTGAATACTTTAATCGACTCTGGAAGGTAACCAACGACTCATTTAGGCTCACCGACCTGCCAAAGATCATCGAGAAGTACCAAGAGTACTACAAGATCCTCAACAAAGAAGAGGACATCCGTATCATCTCCGCTAAGGAGCTCTCGCAGGAGGAGAGGAACCGTGTCGTTGAGTCTGTTAAGAAGGGCAAGCAGGGCGTTCAGTTCAAGATCACTTACGAGGTTGATTCAAACATTCTTGGAGGGCTGCAGATTTACAGTGGTTCCACCTTCCTGGACTGCTCACTGCGATCTCGCCTCGACAAACTTCGCTCGGAACTTGCCAAGATCGCTTGACCAATACAACCCAAAATTAAGGCATATTCACAACAGTTTGAGGTGTGAGGTGAGAGGGTCCACGACTGCTGCAGCGACTGGACCTATCGCGAGGACTGTTCGGCTGCCCTCTTTTATCTGGGTCCTGCCAGCATCCTACACAATGTAGGTGTTGATCTTATGCTCTGCTGCTTTCTTCTCCAGCCTGAGTAGTTCCTTCTCGTCGTCGCCTCGTACAACAATCTTTGCACAACCGAGATTATCCCAGTTGTCAAGTGTTTGCTTTGCATCCTGGTCGTAACGAGCGATGTCCTCCATCTGCAGGTACGCAGACAAACAAGCGTGGCCAACTTGCGCGCATATCTTTCCTTTGCCCATCTTGAGGTCTCCATTTACAACGAAGATCATCTTAAACTTGAACGGGTTATCTTCGAGCTTAGGAGCGTTTAGTTTAAGCAAGTCGCTTTCCCCAAGAATGTGTGAACCATCTGCATCGATGCCCTTCTCTCCGTAAAGCAGGATGAGCTACACAGCCTTTTCCTTATCAAGAGTGTGCTTAAGTGCTTCCGAAATGAGCTGTTCATCGAAGCCGAGCATGAGCAGCTCAGTTGATATTTGCTCGCGACTGAGTTCAACGGTACTTTGTGAACCCTCTATCATAACAATAATAAGCAGTGCGCAGCTCGCTGGTTCTGATTTATAAATGAAAATCTATTTCATTACACCAATTGATGTGTAAGTCAATGGCCGATTTAGATGAGCGTAGGGATACTGCACGCAAGACAATGCTCCTAGAGAAGACAAGGCCGTTTGAAATCTAAGGCTACCAGGAAACTAACATCAAGAGAAGCTTCTGGCAGCGCTTCAAGGGGAGTATATCTTTGAGACGCTGCTTCAACCGAACGAAGGCACATCACACGACAACAAAGGTGTTCGTATCCGAAGAGTAACGGACCTTCTCCAAGGTCTACGATAAGTGCTTCTTTATGTCCACCGAGCGTAACTCGATTGTCTATTCAGGTACCAAAAAAAGTTCGTGGCGGACAAAGCTGTAGGCTTGGGATCGTACCCACCCACCCTACTAACCGTAGCTGATCGGGCTGATGTGTTGGCAGTTCCTTATGCTCATCGTACTGTGGTTCCATCTGTTCGAGATTCCATTGGTAATCTTCTTTGGCGAGGTTGTCTATACTAGCGAGTTCGATAATGACTGGTCGTTGGGCTTCAACTACTTCACCATCGTAGCTCTTGTGTTTGATAGTCTTATCAAACTCAACACAGCATACTACCGCGAAGGGCTGGTCGTACTCTCTCGCAGAAAAATTGTGCGAAGGTACTTTCGGTTATCCTTCTGGCTGGATGTCATCTCCCTTGCGGTGCTCATCGTCTACATAGCCATGGATTCCTACAAGTTTGCCTACTTAAAGCTGCTCTTCTACTTGAAATGCTATGACATTTGGCACTACGACAACCAAATTCAGAAAGGAATCGAACTCAACGTCGTGCTCCTCTCCATCTATCGACTGTTCAGAGTTATCATCATCTTTGTGATCTACTCGCACTGGATGGCATGTGGCTTCTTCTATATCGACTACTACCTGTACAACAATAACCCCTTCTACTACAACAATAACTACCTGTGGCTGTATTATTCGGCGGCGCTGCCCGGGCTTGACATGGTTGCAACCTACTCCTGGTATGTGTGGTACGAGTATGCACTGTACTGGGCACTACAGACGGCAACTACAGTCGGCTACGGCGATATCACGCCAAAGAACCCCCCTGAAGTGCTCTACACAATCATCAATATGATTGCGATGTGCGTCATGTTCGCTTACTTCATCAATTCAGTGTGGGAGATTATTGGTGATCTCAACCAGAAATCTGCGAAGTACAAAAATAACTTCAACGTACTCAACAGGTTCTTGGACAATAAGAATGTCAGCAGCGGTCTCAGGCAAAAGCTTAGGGCCTACCTCGACTATCTCTGGAGGCAAGATACTGTCGAGGAGGTGGAGGAACTTGTCATCAGCAAACTCACTCCGACCCTCAGGGACGAGTTGGCAGTCGATATCAAATACCCTTTTTTCCTGAAGATTCGGCTGTTCAACATACTGAGTGAGATTTCCAGTCACCTGAACGAGTACTAAGTAATCAAGAAAGAACTGGCCCATAGTCTGCAAGAATAGCGATACTCTCAGGGTGAGATGATATTTGAGTGTGCACAACAGGACTTCCGACTTTTCTATGTGCTCGACGGAAAGATTCGCATAGGCTTCCGTGACTTGGAGTCTAAAGGAATAATATCAACTGCTGAGAACTTCGGGCAATATGAGTTCGTCACCTAGCAGGCACGCCTTACAGAAGCAGTTGCAGTGCACTACTCACATGTGTTCTATCTCGATCGTTAGACCTTTCTCGCTTCAGTTAGCAAATTTCCAGAACTCAAGGTAACTGCTTGTACTATCTTAGGAAATCTTCCTCAAGATCAGGGAGGAGGTCAAGATCAATCGCAAGTTCAGTTCCATCAATCTGCAGTGTTTCAACTGCTTCGAGGATCACAGTTTTGTGCAGTGCCCCAGTCTTCACTACATCCCAAACAGACGACAGCGGCATGAATTCATTGGCAAGACCGAGCAGCAACGAGATAATAACTATCGGCGCTACGACTTCCGTGAATCGAAGATGCTGCTACCAGTCTCCCAGTACCAACCTATCCATTTCGAGAAGGTATGCAGCTACGACTTGTACTATCCAGAGAGCAACATCCGCAAGGGTTAATTTTGACACATACACCAACTATCATAGCTCGTTACCGATTGTGACCCAATTGTTTCGCAGGTTGTTCCGTCGACCGAAGATTTAGAGGTAGAAACCGTTTGGCACCAGCTTTTCAATATACTCGTAGATCTCTGTAGGCTTCTGCGACTGGCCTCGTCTCTCGCTGAAGATTACATCGCTAGCCACGTTGGTGCGGAACCGTGGGTTATTCTGCACATTCCCCTTCACGCCTACAATGCAGCTCTACTTGGCATGCTGCAGGTAGTAACCGTGGCCCTTCGCAATCTTACCGTTCACTGTCTTCTTCACCCAAGTAATTTCGTCGACGACCTTATAACCCCACTTTTCAATGAGCTTGCAGGAAAACCGGTATTTTGCATTGATTGCCCTAAGTAGCTTCGATTTGTACCAGACAAAGATAAAGCCATCGGTTTGTAGCTTCTCCACTGGAATACGTTCGATAGCGTCGTCCACGAGACTATCGTACTGAATCGCAACACCGCGAGAAGGCTGCGATGTGGACAACTTCCATGGTGGATCCATCATAATCACATCGAAAAGCCTTTGTCCAAACTCCAACTGCTTCTTACGCAAGAGTTCGAAGTCGAAATTGGTGATATCTGCGCAGATCGGTACAGAGTTCTCCAGCTCGTGGTTAGTCTTGTTCTGCAGTTCAATCTGCTCATCAATGAACTGTCTCTTGTAGGAAACCAGCTTCTGCTTGACTTTCTCCAGCAACCGTTCGAGGTCTGCTTTTTTCTTGGGAAGCTTGTCCAGAATCACCTTGTCGTCGTAGATTTCGGCCATATTTAGTTCACTTCGGTCATCTTTCTCGTACTGAAAATCGTCCTCCATGAGGTCTTTCTTCTTGCGGCGTCGACGTTCAGGACGCGGACCCTCCTTGAATTCCTCGTCGAGTTCGGCACTTTCGTTGCCTTTTAAATCCTTCTCGCTCAACTTCAGGGAGTCGAAGATGGTGGTGCTCTTCTTGGGACGCAAACCGTAGGAGTTGGAGTTGGTGCCAACATCTGGTTGTTCATCCTACTCAACCTCCTACTCCTACGATGCGGAATCCTCAGCCTTCTCAATCTCATCTTCATCGACTTACTCCACCTGCTCCACTTACACTTCCTCCTCGGACTCTGGTTACTTGGATCGGCGACTCTTCCGCATCCCGCCAAATCCTGAATATATAATCCATACAATCAATGCATCAGTCCTCCTTTTTGTGGGTAATCTCAATACGACCAATGCGTAGACTCTTCACGTTGGACAACATATCTGCGAGGCTCAGCTCCTATTCATCTTCTCCTTCCTCTTCTTCTTCAGTGTCGGAGTCATACATCATGCCATTCTGCATACGATCTTGCTCTGCATTACTCATAAGTGCACCTTCCTACGAAAAGAACTCCAGCTTCAAATCATAAAGCTTGATGTCGCAGTTGGCGAGAGGATTTATCATCTTCACCAGTTCATCAGTAATGCGAGAGTCGTTGAGGTGTGTCAATCGGTCTGAACCGGCTTCCTCCTTGGTGTCCAGTGCCAGCTCATCGATCTTGATCTTTTGCTTGGACTCTTCATCAACGATTTTTTTCAGCTGACCAACTACCCGTCGACCTCGAGCTGAATGCTTTGGCATTTCAATCTTGAGATACTCATAGTCTCGCTTGACTAGCGGATAGGCGTCAAGAGAACCAACCAAAACCTCCATCATCTTGAGCATGAGTGGGTTGGGAGATAGATGCTGCCTGTAGAGTCGATACAGAACTTCGACGAAGCTAACGTCGAAGTTATGCTGCTGGAGCTTCGCAAAGATGTTATTATAGGTCTGCGCATCGAGCACAACGGAGTGTAGGTGGCTCTGTATAGTCTGGGTGGTACTCGCAGAAAGGCATTCATAGCTGGCAGTACTGCATCGCGTTTGAGTTCTCTTTCGATGACTTGGCAGTACTAGTAGTCCCTCAGCTTCTCGTTATCGTGTAGACGCTGCAGCAATACAGTTGACTGGCTTTCCGTGGAGGTGCACAATCGTCGGCATACTCGCAGTAGCGACGTTCCAAACATTAATATTTCTTTGTAGACAACAAACATCCGAGGTCACATCTCCTACAGGTCTCGCTCCAGCTTTTTGTAGGTTTCTAGGTTGTTCAACTGCTTTCGCACACTGTCCTATCGATCGAGATTCATGTAGTGGTAACTCTGGTGGCTTACGTCATCGATGTTAAGGGAGCTGTCCTCGTCGAGATACTGGATCATGTCAGGGTCCAACCCTCTCGCTTGTATAACCTTCCGGCGGTTCTGCTGCATGCGGTTGAAGAAGTACAGCGGCAGGGCAAGTCCGGCTGTAACTGCAAAAATTATCAGGTAGAGGTCGATTCCCAGCTTTCCTCGTTTTATTTGGTGGAATATCGGATTTCTGTTCAGTTACGCATCGTAAAGTCGTTTCAAACGCTCTCTCTACATAATCTGTCGAGCCCACAGTTCACCGGGAGTCTTCTCGCCAGCGAAACCCTCGTGCACGTTGAATGATTAGTTGAGAGTGCGTGATACCGAAATTGGGTCGTTGGGTTTACTGACGTATGTCTCGTCACGTTTGGGTACACGACTGCGTGTAAGTACCTCTGAGATGTTCATCTTGCGTATCTTGCCAATCTCATTCCGGACTATCTTTTCCCTAAGCTGCAAGTAGTCATTGTGTGCCTTCTCCTACTACGCAGTGGGTACCTTTTTCTCCTTCCCAACTCTTGGCATTATTTATAGGACTGACCAAGTAGTATTGAAGTTTATCAGTTGATGTTGCGGTAGTTCAGCAACGTTCGTAAATCCTTGTTATTGCCGGGTTTCTACTTGAGAACTTCAGGGCGTTCGTTTGGTTTTGCCGGCAGCTTTTTCTAAGCTAACTCCACTTGCGAATTCTTTCGTCTGGCTGTGAAGGTTTCTTTGGTGGATTCATCCCTCTCGGGTTTGGCGACTTTTGCATTGGAGACTCCCTTTTGAGCCATCTTGGAATGCATCAAATTGACCTCCCGAGAGATCTCCAAATCATGCGATGGCCGTGACTTTTATTTCGTACGTTGCTCATTGAGCATGATTTCAACCTCCAGACGACTGATGCGACCGTCCTGGTCGAGGTCTATTCGATCAAAGACTCTCCTGACATCGTAGCTGATGATGTTTGGCGCGACGATTCGGATAAGTGTTTCTAGTTCGGTGAGATCGAGTGTGCCATTCTTATTGAGGTCTGACTGTTAGAATAACTTGCCGACTTCGATATTGTTATTGCGAACGATATTTCGGATGTCCCTGATGATCTGAGTTGCTTGAGCTACATTACCTTGC
>ERZ724508.377-NODE-377-length-31911-cov-7.621390_pt1 | contig 31911 bp, 43 predicted proteins | sample MGYA00376041_ERZ724508 | MGnify/ENA primary metagenome ERZ724508 (study PRJEB28724, sample SAMN07190887) | wastewater metagenome | isolation source: effluent of sewage treatment plant in Hong Hong | place: USA: Christiansburg, Virginia | collected 2016-03-01 ...
TTGTTGCCGTTGTTTCCGTTCCAATTGTTGTCGTTGCCACGTTTAGAGTTATTTTGTCCGCCCCAAGGAGCCGGTTTAGATTTGTCCCAGAATTTAGCACAGTTAACACCATTCCAATAGTATCCTGTCAGACAAAGATGGCTGCAGGTACCTGAGCAGGGTACGCAGTTTCCACCGTTCCAGATGTTACCAGTATTACAGCTTCCATCATTCGATCCAAATGGAACACAGACAAGTCCATTCCAAGAATATCCTGCAGGGCATCCTCCATTATTGTTATTGTGGCACCCAACGCATGGAGTTGGATATGGCTCAGGAAGGGGATACGGGGTTGGGTTGCAGTTGACGCAAGGAGCAGGAGTAGGAATGGGGTTGCAGTTGACGCAAGGAGCAGGAGTAGGAATGGGGGTAGGATATGGGATGGGAGCTGGTGCTGGGGCTGGGCATCCTCCAACACATCCTGAATTTTGGGCGATGCAAGAAACTCCGTTCCAAGTATATCCACTGAAGCAGTAGTATCCTCCACAGGACGAATAGCATTGAATGCATGAGATACCACTCCACATCCAACCGTTGTTACAGTTTCCAGATGGTGCTGGTGCAGAGTAGACACAAGTGAAGCCATTCCATACGAATCCAGTTTGACAGTCCACGTTGATAGTGGCACAAGTGTAGCCGTTCCAAGTATAGCCGGTGGGGCAGTTGGTAGAAGTAGGGGTACAAGTGTATCCGTTAAAAACGTAGCCAGTTGGGCAATTCACTGAAGTTTGGAAGGCACAGGTCAGTCCATTCCAAATGTACCCTTGAGAACAAGAGGAGACTGGGTTAGTATAGGCACATGATTGACCGTTCCATTGCCAGCCAGTGGCGCAGGTTGGGGTGAAATTCAACTGACCGCAATAGATGCATTGCTGACCGTTCCAAATGTAGGAGTTAGCGCAGCTTGGAGCGACAGTGTTGGTTCCGTAGTAGACGCACATGCATCCGTTCCAAACGTATCCGGATTGACATGATGAGCTGCCACCGTTGTAGACGCAGTACTGCCCATTCCAGATATAACCAGACTGGCAGCTTGAAGCAGAAGCTCCTGCGAAGACGCACTGTTGACCATTCCAGATATATCCTCCAGGAGGACAGTTAACTTGAGGAGAATTAGAACCACATGTCTGTCCATTCCAATTGTAGCCGGGGATACAGTTGGAAGGAGCTTGAACTCCGTACAGGCAGGTCTGGCCGTTCCAGTAGAAACCAGAAGCACAAGTGGCGACCGAAGTTGGACCGTAGAAGATACAGGTTATTCCATTCCAGTAGTAGCCCTGTTGGCAGGAGCTTCCAGTTGAGATGACATTGTTCAGACCGCAACACGAAGCAGTGGCTGGATTCCAGTAGTATCCGCTGTTACAGCTTGGAGTGGGGTTCGAGTTGCTCACGATAATGCAAATCTGACCGTTCCAATAGTAACCGGACAGGCATGACTGGACAGTGGTCGAAGACCCATAGTAAGCACACTGTTGACCGTTCCAGAAGTAGCCCTGCTGGCAGCTTGTGATGCCTTGAGAAAGACAACCGTTAATGCGGTTGTCCCAGGCGTATCCAGCGAGGCAGGTGGGAATGACAGAGTTCGAGTTGTCAATGGCAATACAATTAGCGCCATTCCAGAAGAGTCCTTGAGAACAGGTAACTGCACCAGTGCTTCCGAGTGCGCAGGTATTGAGAGTAGCATTCCAAGTGTATCCTTGAGGACAAGTAGGAGTAATACTGGCAACGACACAAGTCAGACCAATGAGAACGTAGCCAGCTGGGCAAGTGTTGCTTGTGCTTGGGGCTTGAACGCATCCACTGACGGCGACGTTCCAAGTATATCCGGAAGTACAGGTCTGAATAACTTGACCTCCAGAGCTCTGGCAGGAGTTACCGTTCCAGATGTAGCCCGTGCTGCATGATGTAATTGTAGAACACTGAAGAACACAGCAACCGCTGTACTGATTGTAAATATAACCTGGAAGGCAGCTGAGAACAGCGTTGTTGTTATTGCTGGGGAAGTTGGGGATGCAGCTCTGACCATTCCAGAAGTAGCCTGACTGGCAAGTTGTCTGTGGGGTCTGGTAGATACAGCAGGAAAGGGGAGAATACCAATTGTAGCCGTTGGCGCAATTGGGGTTGCCTCCGCTTTGGGCAACGCAAGTTTGTCCGTTCCAGAACCATCCGTTCGAGCAGGTAGGGTAGGGAGTGTTGCCAAGTATCACACAAGTATAACCATTCCAGAAGTAGCCAGCACCGCAAACGTTGGGTCCGTTGTTTGAAACACATTGAGCTCCATTCCAATAGGTGTTTTGGGGGCAGTTTGAGCTAACGGCCTGGTAAACGCAGCAAAGAGTGAAAGAATTCCACTGGTAACCGCTTGAACAGGCTGGAGGGTTAGACATAAAGTTGCAGTTTTTACCGTCCCAGTAGAAGCCTGGAGGGCATTGTGAGGTGACTGCCTGGGTACAACATTGCCCGTTCCATGTGTAGCCTGGATAGCAGGTTACGGGATTTTCATAAGCAGTACAGTGAATACCATTCCAAAACAGACCGTTGGGGCAGTTGTTAACGTTCCAGTTCAGAATGCAAGAGCTGCCAGTCCAGATGTAACCATTTGGACATTGGCCGCTTGATCCTCCGCAGCTGTTGCATTGGACGCATACTCCGTTCTGGTTTGTGAAGCCGTAGTCGCAGACGCACAGTCCGTTTAACAGCACCATGTTGCTGGGGCATACGCAGCTCAAACCGTTCCATTGCGATCCACCTGGGCATTTGGGCACGCAGCTTCCACCCAGCCAGCAGTGGGAAGACTGGCATTGGCAGCTTGAACCACCCCATTGTGCGTACTGTGGGCAGTTGAAGCCCTGGTTCGCGGAGACAGCCGCGAGCAGAGCAATGACGAGAAGTAATCGGCCCTTCATGATCACCAAATTATTTGTATTATTCAGTTATGAAATAAATTCAGCGCTGTAAAAGCCTGTTTAAATACTGACTGCTATCGACTCACGATCGATGCTGTGTGAACTGAAGGAGTCATATCATCCTACCTGCCCGTTGATTTCAAAGAAGCAATGTTGGAGAGGCCCCATCGTCTTCGGAGTAGCTCGTTAATTTGCAATTCACTTAAGAATTGTAGTTGTTCGGTACCTTCGATTTAGAATCGGCGGGCATCCGTTCACACTTATAACCCGCTCTAATCTTTATAGTTTTGGATCGGATACTCTTTGACTTTGCAGGTATTCGTTCCCCACAAACAATTGCGATAAAATATCAATCGTTTGTTTCCTTGCCGCCCCGACTTTCTATTCAGTTTATATTTAAGTTTGTTCAAACGAACAAGGTCTTTATCAGTTCTGAGATCCTTCGTGATGCTCTCAACATCGTCGGACGAATGACCTTTTCTCATCGGGATACACACTGAATCTATTACAACATCATTCAAAATCAGTTGCCACCCCTGAAGCCACCGCGACCTCCTCTAAATCCTCCGCGATCTCCACCGCGATTTCCTCCACGGAAATTACCTCCCCGGTTGCCACCTCGGAACCCTCTGCTACCTCCACGGCTACCACCTCTGAAATCTCCACCTCGGTTTCCGCGGAATCCTCCTTCACGATTTCCGCCACGGAAATCTCCTCCTCTATTTCCTCCTCTGAATCCTCCTCGGTTTCCTCCTCTGAAATCACCGCCTCGGTTTCCTCTGAAATCTCCGCCTCTATTGCCTCGATTTCCTCGGAAATCTCCTCCGCGGTTTCCACGGAATCCTCCTCGTTCTCGCTGGACTCCTCCTTGGTGGGGCTGACGATCATTTCCAAAAACTTGTTTGCGAGGGCCCTTATCCTCATCATCGTCAGACTCTCCTCCCATATCAGCATCGCCGTCATCCTCTCCGTCGTCTCCATCATCCTCTTCTCCTTCATCATCTTCAACATCATCTCCATCCTCTTCTTCGAGATCTTCATCCTCAGCTCCATCACTTTCGTCGTCCTGCACAACTGGGGCTTGATGTTTGGGCTTAGCAGCAGGTGGAGCTGCAGCTTGTGGCTTTGCTTGAGGCTTTTGTTGTTGCTTTTGAGGAGCTGCTTGAACTGGCTTTATGGCCTGACCCTTCACCTGAACTTCTTCAGACGCATCCTCTTCTTCACTTCCCTCACCCTCTTCCTCCTCCTCAGAGTCGCTTGCTCCGGGAGGAACTCCGAACTCGTCTTCATCAATCGTGAAGTATCCCATCACGGTAACCTTTCCGCTGCCCTTAACGACAAGCTCAGCAGCGTCCTCAAACTTCAAGAACAGGTTGATAGTTTGCTGGTTGCGCTGTCCTGTAAGTGGGTAGACAAGATAGTCGACTCCATCCTTTCGAACGAAGAACTGTGCAGACTAATATTAAAAGTTTTGGTACCGTGTTGGCTTCAGAGCTGAGGCAAATATTGGTGATGTTCAGAACATCTCCCTTTTCAGCCTCCGCTTCGTCAAACTTGTAGGTGGTTCCCTCCTTGAGCTGAGTCGCGAAAAACATTTGTTGAAAATTAATTAGTGGGATATCCCTCCGGCGCGCTTTGGTGCTAGTTTTCAACAAGGCCGCTTGATTGTTGGTATTGGTCAACCAACAGTCCAACTTTAATCAAAAGGACAGACCATTATCAGAAGGATATCGTTCTGCGTAAGGTGGCTCCACCTTCATGCATCGAATCGGAACAATTGGATGGTGCCGCAGTGAGTATATCGAAAGAATTCCTGAGTGGTTGCTGGGTTCTGGTCAACGTAGAGCTTGCTATTATCCATTGGCTGAATGCTGCTGGTCCTTGTCGTCTCCTTGAGGATATCGTAGACCATGAATTCGCAATCTTCGTCAAGGAAGAGTATATTTCGTGTCCTGTTTTCTACCGTTCCAAAGTAAACTGGTTGGTAGACCTCTTTATTTTTTATGCCTGTGAGGCTTAGCACCTCTGTGCTATCGCGCCAGTCCCACATGCATATTTTTCCGTCAAGATCATTAGTGACTATATGCTTTCCACTTCGTGATACGCTTCCCATTCCGTTCATGAGAGTCCTTACCCAGCGGGTGTTGCCGATCCTACAGGGCTCACCGCTTTGCAAGAAGAACTGTCCGTCTGGGAAGTACTCCAGTCCATAAGCAGGAGGTGTGATGAACTGGACGTTGACTGGTTTCTGTACTCGTATGTCGTGCAGTAGCAACAAGTTGGAGCAGCTCAGCACAAGAGGGCAGATCGGATGCACCGTGAGGAAAAATGGAGTGGACTCGTGGCCCTTGAGACTGACAGATTTGGACTTTTCGATGTTGTGGATGGTTAATTAGGTGTGAGTAGACGAGACGATGCAGTCGTCGGCTATGGTGAAGTCAATGACAGGCATTTTCTTGTACAGTGGAATGCCACGATTAACTTTTTTCTTGCTGAGGTCGAAGAGAATCACCTGACCGTCCTCGTACGCTGCATACAAGTCGGTTGAATCCTCCTTCTTGCGAATTTTGATGAGCCTGCTCGCAGTATTTCGGCTGACCTCGAGGGCAGGTCTCAGCAGTTCGGCATCCATCTGTTTCGAGTATTGACAAATATGAAAACTATGTGACACAGAAGTCAATTGATTTCAGTCGCGTTCGGCTCGAATATTGATGTAGGGGTGGTGGACTGCAATGCGCTCTCGACGTTCTTTTTCAGCACTGTACTTGACGAAGATATTCATCCCGTTTTCTTGGGGTGGCGGTTTACGGAGGTAACGGTGACGCGAGAGGTTTGGCACTCGCTTGTCCTTTGACAAAGAGCCTTGAGTTTGACGAATATGGTTGGATTTTTCTTGGGTTAGTTGGATGGTACCTTCACTGAGCCCTGAATCGTTGATGTGGCTGTTATTATGGTTGCTCGACTGGTGGTTATGTCGGCTATTGCTGTTCTTTGTAAAGCTATCGTATTTCCTTCTGGTCTCTGAGACGAATTCTTTTCGATAGTTTGATCTCAAGTACATGTTTAGGTCAGGCTCTCGTTTATTCTTGAGAGGTCCCGATCGGGTATCCAACTTGCTGTTGCTGTGCATCTTGTTTGAGCTCGGTACGCTCATCTTATTGCGGTTTAGGTCGATCTCCGATTCGCGAATATTTAGAGCATATTTATCGCGAGTCTTCTCGCTCGAGCGATGATGGTGGGGTTGAGTAAGTAGCTGAGCGGGGCTCGTCTTCAGATTGTGATCAGCGCACATCATCACCTACCGATCGATACTCTTATAGCGTTATCTTGCACTTGGTTCTCTTTTCAAAGGCTTCACTTATTCGTAGTCAAAGTCAGCACTGCTGATATCAGCTGGGCTCTTTCCTCCTCCTTTGAGCAGCTTTTTTAGGAGAAGGTAGTAGGCAGTGGTGATGTGATTGTGCTTGTTAGCATCAATGCATTTCGAAGAGTACTCTAAATCAAAGCCGTGAATCTTGAGCTGCTAGAGGATACTGTTGTCGATGGGCATACGATGGAATCCCACGACCAACCCCTGTGGGACCTTTGCTGAGCCAGCTAATCTACACCAACGGTGCGCCAGGATCTGAGTAATGTTATATCTCTTTTCGGGGTCCACACACAAAATGTTTTCGAGGAGATCCTTGAGATCGTCAGACACGAAGGGCGGGAGCACGTAGGACCCTGATAGAATTTTCTTGTAGAGGTTGGAAGTGTTCGAATCTTCGAAAGGGAGATAGCCGCAGACCATTGCGAATAGGATGACACCACAGCTCCACACATCAACTTGAAGCCCGTTGTACTTCTTGTTGGCAATCATCTCTGGTGCGGCGTAGCAGGGAGATCCACAGGCTGTCTTCAAGAGCTACTCCTTTTTGTATGTGTTCGAAAGACCGAAGTCAACTATCTTGATGCTGAAGTTCCAGTCGAGCAGCATGTTCTCTGGTTTCAGGTCACGATGGACGATGTTTAGGCGGTGCAGGTATGCGATTCCGCTGATGATGTTCTTGAAATACCTACATGCCTCCTCTTCGGGGAGCCTGGCTGCTTTACACCAAGTGTTACTTCGTGCGTGCAACAATGTAGTCGAACAGCTCTCCCTGCTCAACGTACTCCATAACTAGGAACAGGTGCTTCGTCGTTTCGATTATCTGCGTAGCAATAGGGGTTACTTCGTACAGCTGGATGATGTTCGGATGCCGAATGAGCTTGAGGATGTGTATTTCACGGGCAACTCGCTCGACATCGGCAACATCCACGATTCGCTCCTTCTCAAGAATCTTTATGGCCACACGTTCTTGAGTGAGTGTGTTTGTTCCCATTTTGACCTTTCCGAAGGTACCCTATCCGATGGTCTTGCCGATAATGTAGTGGCCGATCTGACGAGATTGTGCAGGTGCTCGTACCTCTATATCGGCCTCTGTTAGCATCTCTGATTATAAGTCCTTATAGAGCAGTTGCAAAGCGGTGACATCATTAAGTCAAGGACTTCATGAGCTGCAAAGCTCTGACAATGATCGATCATTTACTCAGTTGCTAGCGACATTCATAACCATCGCGAGCCATGAATTTTAAAAATTCTTGTATTCTATCCTTGTGAAGAACGGTTTCCTATATCACCTGAGGGTGCTCACTTTATTGATCGGATTCGGGGAGAGAGATCTTCACGATAAGTGATACTAAACATATGAGAGGCTTGCCTTGCTGAACTACAGCTGCAAAGATCAGTATTATTATGGAAGAGGGAAAATAGAAAACTGAGAAGGTCTATAAACTCAAGGACCTGCCACCCCACCTTCGTGAGAAGTACAAGAACAGTGAACTATTTGTCGAGAATAGACGACCCAAAGAAACCTTTCAGTTCAATGCTGAAGCCCTGAAACGAAAAAAGGTGGAGAAGCAGAAGACCATCGAAGAAAAGTTAGAGGAGTTCAAGCTCAATGCGACGGAGTAGAAGTACCTGCTGAACGTGTTTCGATAACTATCGGCAGAGCATCAAGGCGCTTACTTCGTCGTCGAGGACATCGAAAAAGTGCTGAAGAAGATGAACATGAAGCTGAGCCACAGGGAAATCGAGTTGATGATCTGGGAAATCGACTAGCATCTCGACCAAAAGATAACTCAGAAGGAGTTCGTGAATATGTACAAGAAGAGCGTCTTCGAAAGCTCTGGTATTGAACCAAAGAAGATCTTCCACTTTACCCAGTTCCTAATGTACTGTCGGCCTGGCAAGTACACCATCACAGTGGAGGACACTCTTGAGCTGCTTTTTGTGCGTGTGAAAAAGGAACCAGAAGTCATTGCGAAGAAAGTAGACGAGGGATATAGACTCGAGGAAGAAATAAGAGTAATCTTTGGAGAATAGGAGAAAACACCTGACGGCCTTCAGCGAGAAGTCACCTTCAAGGAATACTTGGACAAGATCAACGAGAGAGCTATAAAAAGCCGGAAGGAACAACTGCTGCACAAGTCAATGATTGGTCGCATGGACAAATAAAATATATGAGTTTCTCGGTTGTAAATGTGCAGCCAGGCACAATTGACACTGTTCTCAATCTGCTTGGGTCACACAATGGGAAGGAAAAGCGGCATAACCTTCTGAGGGAGAGATATCAGTCCAGAACTGATAAGAAGCACCTGGTCACACCTGTAAGAGAAAAAGTACAGGCACAGGATTCCAGGGAGATCTGTCTTCCGCTCGAGGCGGTATCGGTGCAGCGCAAGTTACACCAAAGTCAAGAGTAATTCCGAGATTCGAGTGCCTTTAGGTCAACTGGACGAATATCTCCAGACATCAATATCGGTGCCGAGAGATATAAGGCCTTTTGGCTCACTAAAGCTAGGTTGAGAAGGTTTAAGAAAGAGCCCTGTGGGTCTCCGCAATCACCTGCAGCTCGTAAAAGTATCGAGAGTCAACTCAAGATTTGCGTAGTGCGAAGAGCGAGCTTCCAAAGCCAACCGGGAAGCCTGTAGGTGCATGACTAATCGTCGTCTGTCAAAGAAGAGTCAAACCAAGTGGTGGACTATTACAAACTGAAGTACGAAAGTTCACATGATGGAGCCACCCAAGGAAAAGGGCAGAAAGGTCGACAACGGCTACCGCCAGTGAAGCTCGCTAGCAAGTCGAGACTGTAACCATGGTGAAATTCGAGAGGCACTTGGGAAAGTCACTTTTGCTGTATCTGCTGAATCTGCTCGATGATGTGAGTTATCTCACTGTTTAGGTTCTGCATTTCCATCTTCATCTTCGACTTTTTGTAGTCACCAATGTAAGCTTGGTTATGGCTACGCTTTGAGTGGGCGTTATTGGGGGCCGGTTCGATCTACTGCAGTGTCATTTCTGATTGAGCTTCGAAGGATGGGCGTTAGTAAGCTCGACTACTTCGCACTGAACCATTGGTAAGTTGTGCGAGCAGGGCTCGCTCGCGGTCCTCTGATTTGCGGAGAAGATCCAAAAGCTACTCGTTCTTGCTCTGCAAGTGGTTGATTAGTTAGTCTTTTTAAGTGACGAGTTGCTCGAGACCTTGCTTATCTCTCTCAGAGCGGCTGTAGATCTCATCAACTTTTGTCTTGAGAGACGAACAACTTTCCCTGAGCTTGTGAAGAATATCATTGTAGGCTGGCAAGATTCTCTTTTTCTCTCCTTTCTCTTTCTCAAGAAGCTCCTTCAAACGAACTACCTCCTGTTTGAGTTCTGCAGTCTCTGTTTCGAGTTGTTTCGTGACAGATTTCGTGCTGATATCGTGCTGTTGTTCATCCTTTCTCATTCCTCCGATCAACTGCTGAAGCTGCTGTGCCTCACCATTGTTATCGTCAATGAACCTCACTCCTCGCTCCAACACCTCCTTGATCTTAGTAATAGCACGATCGACAGAATCGGCCTTGGACCGATTAAGTAGTTCAAGAATAGATCGAAGCATGACTGTGAGACTGGTATGGTTCTCCTTCAGCTTTGCATGGCTTGCTTGCAGTGTCATAAACTCCTTTCGTGCTTCCTCGGCTTCCTGCTGATAGTCCAATTGTTCCCTGAGTGACCTCACCTGTACTGCTCGAGCTGGCAGATCACATAGCTGAGCTTTTTCGATTCGACCTGCTCAAAGGACAGCTTTTGGATCAACTCCCTATTTTTCTACTCTGATCGCGTGCATTTCTGCTCCGAGAAATCGACTTGGTTTTCCAATGAACTAATCTCCATCTTCAGCGTTGCCTCTCTCTTCTGCAATTCGCGGATACGTTTGCGTAGTCTAAGTAAGACTGTAGTTTACTTATCAAGCTCATATTGGTGTCCGTCACGGTCGTGGTCACTTGAGCTGCTGCTGCTTGACCTCAAAGTTTGTTCCTGGGCTGTTTCTGTTGGGATTCGGTAACCCTTCTGTTTGCCATCCCTCGCAGGTGGTTCTTTTTGCTGGCTTCGATCCGCTGACGATGTTTTTGAGGGATTATGACGTGCGTTGGGGTAGCTTGGAGGAGTCAAGCCGTTTAACATTTAAACGCTAGATAATTTGGGAATATAAGTGAATCAGAAGCACTTGCGGTGAACGAAGCTGGCTCCACCGTCCTGATACTCAGCCTTGGTGATGAACATAGGCTGAAAGTTGCTGAGTGAAGCGAGGATGCTGCCTCCCATCCAGGTACTGAACTTTCTTTCAGGTGGGTCAATCACGTTTATCTTCATGGTGCTAGGAGCCAAGGCTATGACCTCCTTCTGCAGCCGCTCCTTGATATCTACGTTGGAATTGCAAGTACTTTTGAACATGGCAGTTCCTCCAGAAATGACGATGTTCCCGTACAAATCTTTCCTAATGTCGGAGTCGCACTTCAGGATCGAATTGAAGGTGCCTTCGTGGATTCCTTGAATTTCCTTGCCGGTTATTTTGTTCGGTTGGAAGAGTGCCTCCGGACATCGGAAGATCTGGTTCTTCAGTACAATCTCGTTCCCGTCAGGGAGTTTGTGAGTTAGTGATTTATTGGCTCCTTCAGCAAACTCTTTCATCGAACCTTCGAAGTCGATGGCAATGTAACATTTCTTTTCTTTTGTGTCGCGGGCGTTTTCTCTGGCAGTCTCTTCGATGTTACTGAACTCGACACCATCTTCGAGCATGAGCTTCATGAGGTATTCCGTCAGATCCTTCCCGGCGAGATTCATTTTGTATATGGCATGGCTCAATGCGAAGCCTTCGTACACCGGCACCGTGGATGTGACCGAGTAGCCTGAATCAATGACTATGCCGGTAGTTCTTCCGGATGCGAACAGCGAGAGCACCTAGAATCGATAACTGTCGTACCTGCTGGCAGGCGAGGTAGAAGCTGCTGACCTGAAACTTCTCGAACATCGTTTGGATGATGGTCTCACGATTCTTCTTGCTGTTGCAGGGAGTCTAAGTCAGCAGAATTTGATTGTCCTCCGGAGAAATCTGCAGCTCATTGTAGAAGCAGTGATGCCACAGCTTCTCCATGTCCTCCCAATTCTCTATCACACCGTTGCGGATGGGACTCGACATGGAAAGCACCCCCTCCTTAGAACTAACCTAGTGCCCAATGTAAATGTCCTTCTGGTCCATCCCCACCATCATACCCGGGTGCTTTGGACGTCCAATTAGTGTAGGGAAGCAGCTTTTTGGAGCATCATCACCCGCTATGCCTGCTTTGATGTAGCCCGAGCCGTTGTCGATTATGATCGCTGTGGTATTGTCGTCCATTTAAATATTTCTATCAGTTTCGGAAATTGTGGGACTGTCTCAGCTGTCTGGATCCTCCTCGGCTCCATCTCCGATTACATTCACCAAAATTTTCTTGCTCATCTTCTTCTTCTTCTTGGGTTTCAATGCAGTGCTCTTGACGGTCTTAGATCCTAGGTCGAGCACTGGCTCTTATAGAATCCCCTCCAAGTCGATGGGGGGAGGCATTTCCTCTTTGAACTTCGGCGTACCGTCCTCTCCTTCCGACGCGAAGAACGGTGGAGGTGCAGGTTTCGCAGGTTTGTCCTGAGGCGGTTCTGGAACGATTTATGTTTCGATTTTAGAAACTTCAGCTTCGACAATGTTTCTTTTTGTTGCATCCTCTATCGGTACAAGAGAAGGTGCTGACTGGTTTTGTTCAAGCATTACTGTAGATTGGGGTTCAAGTTCAAGTCGAACGGGTTCGACAAGTTGAGTGGGTGAGATAATTCCAGCATTCTCTGCCGCTTGGTGAGTCTACTATTAGACAGAAGCAGGATTTTGAATGATATCTAAGTGTTGCTGCCCCTTTTAAGCGACAGGCTCTTCCATCTTCGACGGCGCAGCTACTATATCCTACTGAGCTTGTGAGTGCTCTATACTCTAGACTTGGAGTTAGTTCTCTATTGTCTAAACTTAGCGTTCGCCAACAGCTATTTCTTCAGGTGGAATGTGATACTGCACTTCTTGGACTGCCAAATCTGTGCAGGGGAGTTCTTGGACTGGCTAGGGCACAGTTGTAATCTACATCAACTCATTTTCTTATTGAAGCGCTGCTGGCATTTATTCATCCAATTCTACCTGTTCGTGAGTGTCAAGTGGCACTGCATGTGCTTCCGTTGTAACTAACTCAAAATGTGGCACATCTTCAGGGAAAACCTGAGGCTGGAAAGATACACTTATCTCTTCTGTCGGAACCTGGTTGATCTAACTCATTGGTTATGGTCCAGCAGCATTAGGCTGCTCTTTCTTGGTCCAAGTAGAGTCATCCTTGTGTTCCAGTTGGTTATCTTCAACAGTGGGAGGCTGCTCTGCGATGTATTCTCTATCCGACTCTAGATCAAGGTGAACAACCAAGGTATTTTGTTGCTACACTTCACTCTTGGGTTCACTTTCTATCACTAAGTCAGCTGGTTATTCTGGTAAGGCAACTTCGTATGAGTACTAAGTCTGGCTTTCTTGCTCAGTTCTTTACTGACCAGCACAAACAGGCACTGTATTTGAGTGTTCAGTTTTCAGCTTCTCTAGCTCTTCATGGACTATCGATAACTTAGATGACAGCAACCCCGTCTCCTCCTTGGTTTTTGCTAACTCGTCAGTAAACTGCTGTCTCAGTACTTGCATCGTTTCTTCATGGATGCTGCTGATCTCTTCAGCCTTGTTGATGGCCCGTTCCAGTTCAGCCTAACGAGCAGCAACCAAAGAGGTGAGAGTGTCCAACTTGAACATATATTCGACCTTCTCTTCATTGAGTAGTTGAATGGTGCCTCCTGCTTCACGATTCTCCTCCTCAGCAATATTGTAGCTTTCTTGGAGTTGTTTGTATTCCAGCTGATGCTGCTTGTTACTTTCGGAGACAATGGCTACGGCACAGTCTCTCTCACTTTGCAGAACTGCTAATTTTGAGGTGGCATTGGCCAATTGCTGTTCCAGGTTATCCACCGATCCTTGAAGGTGGCTTTGACTTGACAGTGCCAAACCTAGTTCTTGCTGGAGTTTCATCCGGTTCTCCAGAAGAGTCTGCACTTGCTGGTTCAGTGCAGTCAATTCCTGGTTATCTTCTATCTGTGTCTTCTCATTGCTGTGCAGCTGTTGCTGCAGTGACTTTATGATACTCTCAGCTTCTTCCTGTCTCTTGAGACCATGCTCTTTCTCCTAATTATATTTGGTGTGAAGTTGATCCAGCTCTTCACTAACGCTGCCCATGCGACTCTTGAGGTTGTTACAGTCCACACGAAGTTGAGCACATTCCTATTCAAGGCCAAACAGCTTCTTCAAACGGGCTGACGCACGCTCCAGTTCTAAACTAATGCTTAGGCTTTGCTTCTTTTCTTCCTCCAGCTCATCAGTCAGGCACTGCATGTCAACCACGTGTTTCTGCTGTTATCTGAGCAAGCTGTCAGCAAGGCTTACACACCTGGCTTGCTCACTTTCTATCTTCTCCCTTGATGCCTCCAGCTTTGTCTCTAACTCAGATATCTTTGCTGCTGACTGCTCCAGCTCGCTCAGAGCAGTCACATATTTTTGCTTTTTCTTCTGTGCATGTGCATTCTCCGACGCTCGTTGGGTTTTCTCGCTATCAAGTTCGATCTTCAATTTACGGATCTAAGAGTTTAAGCCTTCGAGTTTTTCCTGAGTTGCCCCACATAATATTGAGTCAGACTCCCTTGCTAACGCTTGTGTCTCCAACTAAGCTACCCGAGTTAGCAGCTGAGTATTCCGGTGGTTAACTGCTGTCTATCTCAATTCACAGTCCTTAAGTAGTAAGTCAGCTTCAGCGAGTTTTTTGCCCATGAATTTCTGGGAGTTCTCAAGGCTGCTCAGCATTATGTTTTTGCTCTGAACTTCCAGCTCCAGTTTCATCACCTCCTCGGATCTTGTTCTTATTGTTTAGGTTCGTTCCTCTGCTGGCTCCTCTCTCCTCTGTTCTACCGGGGTTATCTTGGGTTGAGGAGTGACGCAGCCACTTATCGCATATCCAGCGCACCTTGATACCTTAAAGTGAGCATGATTTTTCACTCTTGGTGAAGCAGCTACCCCATGCTTCTGTTCTGGCCCATGATTTAGCTTTGCAGTCGCTCTCTCTTGAATCGCCTTTTCGCGTACAACTTTCTCACTCTCCTTTTGGAGTGACAAGGCAGAGCTTGCCTGAAGTGATGCCTCGAACGCCGTTCTTAACCTTCCAAGCCCACACTTAAGATCTGGGATTCCCATTTCTTCAAACAACGAGCTCTTAGATCTATTGCTGGCGGCTTGGCGAATCCAAACCTCCAGTGCCCGATGCTTTTATGCTGTCGAGGAGGGAATGTCAACACCGGCTTCCTGCAACAACCGGTTGAAATATTGATCCATCCTTGTTCGCTACCCCAGCAGATCCACTCTCTCTGCATCTGCTACTCTTAGCTTCTCCATGACTTGTTGAGACCCTTCCAGCAGTGACTCGAGCATTGCAGTGGCTGACTGATGTCTATGGCCATATGTGTTCTGCTTTTGCTGTAAATCGGCTAATTTGTGCTCAAAGGTGCTTGCGTCAACTATCCCACTCTGAAGCGAGAGGGTATTTACATGTACCGCACTTCCTTGTGAAGTAGTACCTTCAATTTCTCTAAGCTGCATCGCTTCCATTACAGCTCTATTCCAACTATATATCATTGTTGTCACTTATTTGTCTTCTTCTTATCAGCCTCTTGCTGGTCGCTCGAAGCTTCATCGTCTTCCTCCATGAAAAGGTCTTCACCGTTGCTCAGCTTCGTGACCATTGGCTCTTCGGTGATGGTCTTCGTTCTATTCCTTGCCTCCTTTCCCTTGCGTGTTGGGAGTTTCCGTGTTGGGGCGCCCTTGTCCTCATCCTCAGCAAGCTTAGGACAATCCTCGGAGGAAGAATTAGTAATCTTTTTAACTGTTGAGACGATTCGAGCTGGCTTTGGCATGCTTTGTTTCGCACGAAGACCCAACTAGATGTCCTTGGGAAGAAAGTAAGAGTTCAGCCACTCGATGCTTACATTGAAGTCCTTAATAGCTTCAACGATATAGCTTCTTGACTCAGGAGAAAGCTAAAGAGACTTGCTACTTAAGCTCTTCTTCTTTGGAATGGTGCCAAGTGTTTGAAGAAGACAGGCAGGAGTATAGTAGAAGTAGAACAGCCTGTAGATCTTGATCCAGTAGAACCGGAGCGCACTGTTTCTCAGTACCGTTGGATGGGTCAACTGGTGCCAAAGGCGAGAGGCAAGCAGGATGTTGCTGCTGTTGTTAACAGTGAGTTGGAAGTGCAAAGCGTAGCGTTAACGGTTACTGTTTAGAAGTGCATAAGCCTGCCGTAACGCATCCTCATAGAGAAGCGGAGTTCTGGATTTTATGCTTTCCAGTTTCGAGAGAAGTTGAAAGATAAACTCGGAGATGCTCGATGATTTCTCCTTTTTGGAGAGCTACTCGAAGAGTTTGTCAAGCTTCAAGATGCCGGTTGTGTCCTTAGCTATGATGCGTTCGACGAGTTCAAGAAGCTATTCCACACCGGGGGTTTTGGTATTCCCTGCTTGGAGTAAGCAGGTGAATTGCCGTAGGTAAGGAATCAGCTTTCTTATCATCGGGAGATAGATTTCCAGCTCCATTTCATACTACTACAAATGTTTGCTGATGCAACGCACCACTTCAATGCTCCGACGACTGCGCCAGCTCATCATTGCGATGTACAATTCCAACCGGTACTCGCACTAACGACTCAGGAACGGATCTCCCTCTTGAAATTCTGCTGCCTCCAGCAGATTCTTATGGAACTCTTCCAGCTGCAGCTGGCAACTGATATCCTATTTGATCTGTCCAAGTGCCCTCAGTAAGGCTAGTTCGTACAAGTGAGAACCCGTGTCTCCTCTCTTGCGCCTTCCGCGCATAAGTATTGTCTAAAGTGAAAGCACTTTCCAGATTTCTTCTTGGAGAGATGTGTTGCCTGTTAAGAGATAAGGCAGAACACTTACGGCTTCCCTACGAACAACCTCGGCGGTGTCCTGAATCTTGACCTTTTGCAACACCGCCAGAGCGACGTCCCTGGAGATACTCAGTCTTTTGACCTCACGAAGTAACCGAATGAGCTCCCTCTCACTAGTCTCCTTATTGAGCTTGTAAACCTTTTTGTAAGAGTCATCGGAACGGTCGATGATAATGCTCGGCATTTTCCAGCATTAATCCAGCTTGACCCAAGTCAATGGAGAAGATTTAGGAGCATCCTCTCCCCGTTGTTTGTGGCGTTTTTTCCGCTCCACAGTTCTTATAGTTGCGAGCTGCTTGTTCATTGTAAAGCTCAGCTTCTATTCGTCCATGAAGTGTTCCATATCACTCTCAACATACACAACATCGAGTTCGCGAGAATAGCGCGGAGTGCTTGCCAACTCCATCGGTACCATGAGCCACTTATCAAGGTCCTCTTGTTTTGTTGGCCACTCAGCAGGACTATTCATCAGCTACTCATACTTATCGATCAGGTACGTGGATAATGTACTCTCAAGTCTCTGGCACCTTTCCAGCTGGACCCTTGTGAAGTTGTAGAACTGCAGGTATTTGGCCTGGAGTGGAGTCTGAGTCACAGTCAGTCGAATATCGTTCGATTATCGTTTGTGAACGTAACTATACTCAATTCTTGGGAGGCCAGTGGAGTTGATGAATTGCCTCTTCATATTGTCCATATTCATAAGCCCGCATTGGTTCTTGATGTAGCGGAGGAAGGTCGAACCGTACACCAGTTCCTACTGAGCCTACAACTCCATCATAGATTCCAAGAATGAGTTCTTTCCGTAGATGTGAGAGATTGCAGCCATCACAACCTTAGCGCGGAGCTGCCACACCTCGTCGTTCAGGAAGCTGGGATCGCACAGTGGTATCAGCTACTAGCCATCCTCCACTAACTCTGCAAGCCTTGTCAGATTGGCGAATTTCTTGGCGAAATCATCAGTGTAGGTTGCCAGTCCATGCACTATCCATTCCTCCTTGAAGTGCAGCCTCAACCAGCTCTTGAGCAGAACCTCCTCCAAGGGCTTGCCCAATATGCCGTTGAGGAACACTATTCCTTCAGCTTCAGTTATGGCGGTAAGCTCATTGAGTACGATATCTACACGACGTGGCCGGTAGAACTTCTTGATCTTCAGTATAGCTCCTTTTAGTTATAGCTTGAATCGATCGTCGATGTATTGCCGGGAGAGCACACGGATTGAAACTTATTATTATTTTAGAAGCAGTTCGTGTTAATTCATGTCCTCGTGATGGTACACACAGATTTGGTCGGGATCGACATTCTTCCCCACCAGAAAGATGTACTCCCTCAGACCTTAGTGGGTGCCCTCACTGATTAGTTGACCACTGCAAAACAATTCACCATCACCCAGCACACTTTCTGCAATTCGAATGGTAATATTCCTTTCGATTCGGGCGTCAGTTCTGACTGGCAATATGAATGGGTTTCCCTGAGCAGTTGTTGTTATAGTCATCTGACCTAGATCTGTGCAGTCACTGTCGCCTTACCATTTTATCGAATCCACATAAACAATGAAGTGTCGTGCGCGCGGGTCTTTCCACCACTCCAAGTAGGTCCCCAGAGAAAACGGCACCTTGGTGTACTCCAATACTCTCTTACAGTCCTCGAATATGGCCGATGTGTCTTCCCATGAGACCTTGTAGTCATTATCGATCATGAAGCTGTACTTCTGCTCGCTCTTGTGCTCAGCCCTCTGGTAGTCTTCTGACCTGAAAGCTCGGAGCTTGAGTTCGGTCTTGACAGCTGGTTTGGAATCTTCTCGGAGAAGGATGGTATGCTTTTCCTCATAGACCTCTATTTTCATCTTCTTGGTCAATATATGAAATGCTGAGCGCCAATCCAAATGAATTTAAGATCCATAGATAGACACTTAAATCACGCTCACACCATCACTTCTTGAGTTTTGCCTCGTTCACTATGAGATTCCGAATGGTAATTGACATCCGACGCTTTGTAATGTTGTTCAGACCGTGCTTCCACAGGTAGCGAGCTTATCCACTCAACACATAAATGCCTCTTCTCTTCAGCTCGACTGTCAACTCTTCTTTGGTTGCAGGGTGCACGAACTGCATATCCGTGCTGGCTAACAGGTTTATTCCGATCACGATGTCCCCGAACTGGTCTACGTGTGGGTACAGGGTTTGCCCTGGCATGTATTATTGGACAAGCCACATGCTTTCGTCTTCGTGGTACGGCATGATTTGCTGCTGTTTCAGCCGTTCTATAATGGGCTGGAGATACGTCGGAAAAGGTGTGAACTTCTTTTCTATCCACTTCTTGTGCTGGTTGTAGTAGTGTCCGAACTGTTGACATCTCCTCGAAATGACTTCCTCCCAATCGTTCTTCTCGAGGTTATCCACGAGCGCCTGCTCTTCCTCCTTGCTGAGAAAATCCTCCTGGTAAAAGAGTCCAGCGATCTGGGGATGTTGTTTCATCCACAAAGTGTATAACCCAATCAAATATTCTATAAGTATTTCCAATGAACCTGCAGAAACTTCTGCTTTTTGCCATAGCCGTGTGTGCTGTGAAAGCCGCTATATCTAACGACAACTTCAAGGACTATGATGTCAAGGAGTTTGACGAGCTCTCGGTGTACGGTTCGTTCAGATCGGACATTTTCCAAGGAGAAGAAGAATTCGTACATGTAAGTTCACCTGATTCCAAACTAATCGATAACTTTGTTGTGGAGCAGACTGGGCGTAGAGTTGCTTTGCAAGTGAAAGATGGCACTCTAAACGTCAAGGAAATGAAAGTGTGTGTAGGCTTCAAGAGTCTCAAGAAATTGATAATCCACGAGACTGCGAGCGTTATCGCTCCTACCTTGGAACTGGACGAGGCTATCATCGAGCTGCAGCATGTCGGTGATTTGAAGGTTGGATAGATACAGGCTAACAAACTTACTCTTTCCATCTCGGAAACTTCGACAGTATTATTCCAAAGTGGCACCATAGGTCGACTGGAAGGAGATATCCAGAACGTGAGCACTTTGAAAGCCACAGGGGTGACAACTAACCAAGCTGAATTGAGGGTCAAGGAGATCAGTAAGGCTAGCCTAACTGTCAAGACATCTTCCACGCTGACTGCAAGTGACATGAGCGAGATTCGCGTGAACGGTCCAGGGACCATCAGCAAGACAGTCGACATGATGTCTCAAGTCATCATCAACGGAGCCGGCTGAGCCCCTTGCCTTCCTGACTATAAATGCTAAGCCTGCCGGGCTAATGTATAATGAATTGTTGAACTGCAGTGAGAAGGATGGCATACAAGCATATGTTAGAATCACACATGTTAACACAAACGTATACTGACGCACTGCAGCTCACCCACAGCCATATTAGCCTATCCTCGCATCCATCTTGATCGGTGCCGTCTGGAATTTGTACTCCATACAGGCGTGAGTTGTTGTACAATGCATACCGAGCAAGGCAATGCTTCTGTGTCGTTCATCAATCGTCCATGAACACAACAGATAGTCTTATCGACTGTCCAAATTTGTTGCTTTTGTCAAGGTAGATACTTTACGTTGGTGAGCACATTGATAACACGTATGGTCGAACCCATCGATAGCATACCCTATATTGGAATTTAAGAATGTTGACGGAACTTGCCGTTTTGGGCCTTGTTGTCTTCATCGCAAAGTTGGCCAAGTGGATTATCGACCCGTATCTTGCCTGGAAGAAGAACTACCAAGCACGAGGCCAGGAGTACCCTCTATTTTTGAAGCAGGCACATCAAAGTGACGACACCTGACAAATCCACCTACGACCTGGCGCAGTATCGCGAGCTGGTGAAGGACCGCAAGGTTGACCTCAGTCTAATCGTGCCAAGCTATAACGAGGAGGAGAGGCTTCCTGTGATGCTGCAAGAGACCCTCGAAGTAATACCCTTCCAAAACGCAGTACCTTAACGCCAAGAAGACGAGCTATGAAATCATCATAGTGAATGACGGCTCCAAGGATAACACGTAATAGCAATGCTAATGGTAGTTCTCAAGTTGCGTTGGAGTACGCTCAGAAACACAAGGTGAACATGTCCTTGGTGGAGTATCCAATCAACCGTGGAAAGGGTGGAGCAGTGAGAGCAGTACGACCTTATCTGACCATAGGGAATGCAGCTGGCTATGGGCAACTTACACCTCATGGTGGATGCTGATGGAGCCACCGAGTTCAAGGAGCTGCAGAAGCTGCTCGAAAAGGTAGTAGAGGCCTAACCAAGATCAATGACCACATAAAGACAAGCGGAGACCGACTTGCCATGATTGCTGGCTCCCGGCATCACTTAACCACTGACGAGAATCTTCAGCTGAACCGCAAATGGTACCGCAAGATCTTTTCGGGGGTACTCCACTTCATCATTCGCTACATCTGCGGCATCAAGATCAACGATACCCAGTGTGGATTTAAGCTTATGACCAAGGAGGCATCCAAGATCCTCTTCGAAGTCATGCACGTGGAGAGGTGGAGTTTCGACATAGAACTGTTCATCGTCGCCAATCGCTATCACATTAGCTGCTATGAAGTGCCAGTCAACTGGGAGGACGTCGAGGGCTCTAAACTTAACGTATTCGAAGCTTCCCTATCCATGTTCAGGGATATTCTACTCATCAAGAGCTTCTACTTACTTGGGCTCTGGAAATTCAACGACCGTTCCCTAGTGCTGTGATAAATACGATACGCGTTATACATTCGCCAATCATCTGCCTGCTCAAGCGGCGAAGCAGTAGCTGGAGTCTCTCTCACAGAGCTCAACGGTGATTGGGCTGAATGGGATACCTCTACTGCGCAAGCGTCGGCCATGTTCTGCGAGTCTCGCCACAATATCTCGATATGAAGTGGTGCTAACTTTAGAGTTCCAGAGTCTTTCGGCGATTGAGCTTGCTCGAAGCCATAACTTCCTTTGTTGAGTATACTGGTTGTTTACCTCGCTCCATAAGCAAGCCTCTCCACCAATAATCTTGCCCTTGATATTTGGAATGTTCGGTTCGAAGCTGTACATTTACCTCCAAGTCTCGATGGAGTTTCCATAGATACCTCCAGTCCTTCCGCCATATCCGATATCCAGATAGGTGATATCGTAGTTGGAAAGCACGATATTGTTAGTGCGGTTTTCGAGCTGTCTGACATTCTTACTGACTCCCCACCAGTGTATGTAGTCGTCCGCTTCTGTTGGCAGGTCAATATCCTCATTCGCCCAGTAACTGGCAGTCTTATTTGAGATCTTACGCCAGATTTGCTTCTGGCGATTGCGATAGTAGATCTCCAGATCTTTGTATGTTGGGATCTTGTTCTTAATCATCCACTCTCTGATTGATGGTCGTAGATCCCAACAAAGGAGCTCCACTTCATCACCTCCGAAGTGCACAACACTGTCAATGAACATCTCGTTGACCTCTCGAAGTACATCCTCAATGACTTGGTAGGTCAGATCCAAAGTGGGATCGAACTGGCCAGTATAAGGTCCTCCGGGACATGTCAAGGTAATGTTCTCTAGCTGAGGACTCCTGCCCCACGCTTGGGTATGCGCTGGGGAATCGATTTCTGGAATAATTCGAACTCCCTTCCTCAGTGCATATTGGATTATATCAGCGACGTTCTCTTTGGTATAGGTTTGGTTGTTAAAACTTCCGAACCCAGATAGTTCAGGGTGGGATTTAATTTCGAGAGGGAAGCTATCTTCATCAGTTATGTGCCAATGCATGACGTTGACTTTATTGTAAAGACAACCGTCAATGGTTCTCTTTATGACATCCACTGGGAGGAAATGCCGCGAACTGTCGATCATGATTCCTCTCCATTGAAACTCAGGTCCGTCGGATATGTTCATCGGGAGGGCTTCCACATAGTAAGTACTGTTTTCGTCCTGCTTGAAAATCTGAGCGAAGGTCTCAAATCCCCTGAGGAACCCAGGGAAGAAGTTAGCTCTCAGAAGCCAGTTGCCGTCTGAGGTGAGATTAAGAGTGTAGTTCTCAAAGCCAGCCAGAGGTGGGATTAAGGTTGTGTTGAGCACAGTAACTGTCAAGGTAACATTCAAGGCATCGCGACCGAGTGACAGCTGTTGCTCAACGCCCTTCTTGCACTTGAACGTCTCGATGAGGTAGAGATTAATGTTGTCGACCAAGTAAACTGGCACAGTTGTCACCTTGTAGTTAATGCGGCAGGGATCAATGGTGAAGTTGTCTGTACCCTTAGTCATAGCGCGCGGCTGAGGCCAGAATAGTGGTCCGTAGGCACTTGCGACGGCAAGGACCGCCAAGAGCAAGAGAGCTCGGCGAGTATCGGCCATAATAGGAGATTAATAATCTTAAAGCGCGACTGTACCCTCTCCAAAAAGCAACTGCCTTTGCAAAACTAAGTCGAGTCGTGAGGCTTAATAATTTCCAATTCCAATGTTCGAATCTTGCCAGTACGACGAACATCAAATACCACCGAACTGGACTGTTGCCGAAGATCACGGAAAGGCAGTGCGCAGTGGGAGGCCTCCTCATGCTGCGTGCAAAAAGTAGAACCAGTTCCAAACCGATATGATCTGCCCTTGCTGCTTCAAATACATCGAGAAACAGCCGATTGCATACTGCGAGGACACGAAGGACTTGGCTTTCCTTGGTGTTGGATTTCCTCTCTTTTACAACTTCATGCGTCTCTGTCTCTTGCTTCTGGCATCGCTTATCGTCGACAGCTGTGTGATGAGCATCACAATGAATCTACATGAAAACAAGTGCAGGTACGACAACTAACATTCAGCGATTCCAACGATGAGACCAATGTCTTGAAGTGTGGAAGGGACCTGCTAGCTCAGATGTCGTACATTAGTTCACAGCCGCCAAACATATACCGGAGCACGATGAAAATCCTTGCTTTTTGCGTTAGCCTCTTCGTCATCGTATACATTCGGAAGGAACAGACCCACATGACGAACTATCTAGAGGAGCGAAATACTCTGATAAGCCAATTTACCTTCATAATCGAGGGAGTACCCAGAGGCTCTGCACACAACCAAGAGCTCATTCGAAGGCTCATAGAGGATCTCAAAGAAGAGTAGCACATGGAGGTCATTGATGTGCTACTTATTGAAGATCTCAACGAGTACTTGCTTAAAAAGAAGGCAATGGACCTCTTGATGGCATCCAAAAAGAAACTGTATCAGGGCGGAACTCCCAAAGAACAGGATATCAAAAGGCTTAACGAAAATCACGAAAAGATCCGTGAATAGCTGGAATAGATCCGCGAGAAGATGACTCTGCAGGAGGACAGGTATTTCATAGGCACTGCTATCGTCAAGATGAATACCGAAAGATAAAAACTCGAAGTCATGAAACTCATCAACGACATCGACGAGTCTTATGTTCGGCGCTACTTTAATAACTACGTGCAGAAGCAAGGTCGGATACGAGCGAGAGACGCTCCTCCTCCGACTGATCTCATTTGGTAGAACATACACTACTCAACCAGCACTCGCATGCTTTCGTTGGTAGCGGGGTGGATTGTCTCGCTGCTAGTGTTAGTGGTGGTCACAGTGGCAGTCTTCTACATCATCCGAAAGAAGTCGCAGCTCATCGATGCTTCTCACACCGAGGAAGACGATACTGTTGCCGTGAAGTACTTGGCTACTGGGGAAATGCTGAGTTACATTATGGTTGTACTCATCAGCGTCTTCAACAAATTCATCATGTCCACGATCTTCCATCATATCTGCAACCACGAGAAACACGAATCCTATAGTGATCTACAATTCTCGTTCGCTCTCAAGTACATGCTTGGGATGTTCTTTACGACTGCCCTCATGACTCTGATGGTTGAAGCCATCATCTTCCACAACTATTCCGACCATGGAGTCGTCGAATAGGAAATTATAATGGCGGTATTCAATGCCTTCTTTTCCCCGCTGATGTACCTCGTCAATCCTGACTACATCATACGCTGGATTAAACTTAGGTTTAGCTACGGCAGGAAGGATATGACACAAAAGTAAGCAAACCAGCTGATGGAGTATCCTGACTATGACTTAGGAAAGCGGTATGCCTAGGTGATGAAAGTCATGTGGTTTAGCATGCTCTACACCTGGTTGATCCCAATTGCACCGATCATATCCTTCCTCGGTATTACACTCTACTATTTTGTTGATAAGTTTGTCCTACTTCGGAAGTGTAGCGTCAAGCAATCAATCTCTGTTGGGCTCTCCAGAAAGATATTCCGGCTGCTGGAGATATCGCTGCTGCTGCAGCCAGCAGGAGAGATCTTATTCGATCTTCAAATACGGCAGTACCTGTCAGTATCTTCGATTGGCATGCTTGCAGTAGCCATACTATATCTTCTACTTCCTATGGACTACTTTATCGATTGTCTCTTCCATGAAAGCTTCATACCTGAAAAGCTTACATTCGATGAAGCCAAGATTCAATTCGAACACTTTTACACCTCTTGCTATCCAGTAAGGAGGAAGGAGGCACTGAGGGATCTCATTGAAGGAGTCAAGGGAACCACGCGACATCGTGCCATTCGAGCATAAGTCTCACGATTCACGCTTCGAGACGATACGGAGAGGACAGTGGATAATAGGAGATAAGCACATTCAGCGATAACCTACATTGCTGATAGTTCACATCGCCTCCATCAGCCACAACTGAAGCCTATCAAGACAAAAATGCCGAGTATCGAGAAAACTTTGGTAAAGGAATACTGATCGGATGAAAACGATCACAAAATTGACGAGTTTCATGAAATTTTCGAAGTTTCGTACGTCTCCACCACAGTCGTCATTGACATGCACCCGTCCCGAAGCTTTGCTAATAGCGCTTGGAACTCTGCTTTGATCTCTCTTCTGGCTGTCTCCAGCTGGTTTCTCAGGTTCTCTTGGTAACGTTGCTCGTTGTTTTGAATTGTTAACCTCAAGGTATTTATATCTTGGTCTTTTCGGCGAAGTTACACCTTTAACTGTTCAAGTTACTGCAGGCTTGCGCTAGGGACAACGTTGACAGGAGTACGAGGTCTGTTCAGCTGCCTTTTAAGCTCACTGATTTGGTCCTCAAGGCTATGCTTTTCTTCTTTTGTCCTTCTGAACTCCCCTTCAAACTTCTATCGGCTTCTCCTCTCACGTTAGATATCTTATTCGTGTTCGTCCTTGAGCTTTCGGATCTGTATAGTGTCACCGGTACTTCTGTCTATTTGGTCTTGATGATATGATCCTTATCTGCAAGCAGTTCCTTGAGTCTTTTGAGTTCCCTGTCATAGCTGGCACTCATTTCACTCAACCGCTCCTCCGCACCCGATTTCCTTTAGTCCTTGATTCGAGCAATCTCCTCCCGCAAACGTGCATTGGCAGTCTCCAACTCAGCGATTCGAAGCCTATCGGATTCGTTGATGGGAGGTTGCGTATACTTGGGTTGTTCGTTGAGCTGAACCCGCAGCTGATTGATTTCAGTGTTCATGGATTTGCATTTGGTGTAGAGTTCGTTGTAGTTAACCTACTTTACTCCTTCCGTACCCAAAAGCGATAGAGATGGTCGGATTTGCTCTGAAGGTGCTGCAGAACTTCGGTTGGGTTGCTGCAATCTATTCTGCAACTGTGGGGGTTGGCTCCTTTCATGATAATTGTAATAACGGTGGGTCACTTGAAACAAGCGAAATCACCTTTCAGAAGAATTGCTTTTGTTTGCTGTTGTCTGGTCGGGTTTCAGCCGATCAGTCGCTCGTGGTTTCTTCAAAGTCAGCAAATGGTCGTTAGATGGGCTGTAGCGCTGCTTAACTAGCTCGAGACGTGATGATGTCAGGGTGGACAGCACTGTCTCATAGTCCTTGTTGGACCAGTTCATCTCGATCAGCAGGAGGTACTCTGTGTCGTTGGAGAGCTCCACCTCCATGGTAATCTTCTTCTCGGAACCTTCTTCCTCTTGAAGAAATACAGGACCGCTCTGTGAAGATTCAAACAGGACGATCCTGCAGTCGGTGTACCATTCCTCAGGGTGAAGTTTATGAATCTGGCCGAGTGTCAGCGACCCTGTACAGTCCTGATCGGGAATTAACCTGAGCAAACTATATTGTCCTTTCTTCTGGCGTAACGAAACACTGTTGTGGTAGCCCTCTGGCAACAGCTTATTCACGACCACTGCGTCGAATAACTGTTTGAAGTCGGAGATGTGAAGCCTTATCTCTCTGGAATCGAAGAAGGGGCTCTTTCTCTATGCTCCCCAAATGTTGTGAATTATGATGTATTCACCTTCAATACGAATTATCGGATAGGCGTAGTCTGGTGGTACGCATAGCTTCTCCTCGATTTTCTTACGCTTAAGGGGGCAGCCTTGGTTGTTGGCAAGTAATACATAGTTCCGCTTAAGCATGATGTTCATGATGAACAATAATTTTGGGTGATTGCATTTGTATTCTTCCGAAGGAGCTCCGGTGAGATCGCTCATGATATCACTAATTCTGGTCTTTTCGAGCGTGTCGAGTGAATCGTAGGTTCCTTCATACTTAGCCCACGCCTTTTCGAGCAAAGTTAACTCAAAGCCTCTACTGAGCAGACAAATGTCATCTGTCGCATAGGGAACGAGATTATCCACCAAAATATATCTCCAGATGCCTTCTTTGTTGAGTCTGACGTAGAATGCTGTCTTTCCTTCGAAGTTTTGGTCTTCGAAGAGTTGTAACTGGCATCTGATTGGGAGAGCTAAAAAACAGCTCAAAAGATTCTCAGTGCGAAACGTACCTTGAATGGGTTCGCTCTTTATTATCGAGTCTCCACTGCGGTACGTTAACCTTTTCCAGGACCGGGCAGAAAGAGCTTGACTACAGTTATTTTTATTGCGACGAGCACCAAACGACGATTGATCGCAGCGGAAACTGTCGTCGATGAACTCTTTCAGTCGCCTGCCTTCCTGCCCAACCCTCATGTACTCGATGTTTGAGCAGTTCTGTCGAATAACCTGAGTTTGATACCGTTGGCGATGCCTGTGCCAGTCGATATATGGCTTTTCAACAGTCAAATCGTGCTGTGGTCTTACGTACTTTTTCATGACAAAGTGCCCTATGGTTATCTTCAAGCACAGTACTGTGTTGTTTGTCAGCAGATAATCGGACATCTCTGGTGAATTATTCGAAGTCTCGCGGAGTCATGATGTATGAATTCACTGAGGCGAGGTCCATGCTGGGCATCTCTTCTAAGACGGGTATTCTGCACATGGGAATTTCGAAGTGCAGGTCGTCTATTAGAGAGTCGTCCAGAAAGTTTTAGACTTGCACCACTTTTGCGGCATTCTTCTCAACACATGTCTCTGATCTGAGTCGGGTGTGTCCTTGTTGTCTCTGCCGGCTTCTGGTGAGGGGGTTGTTATTATCGTCTAAAGGTCTCAGCGGGAAAGTCGGGAGTCGAGTGATGAACATTAATAATATTTATCTATCCGATCAAGTTTACATGAAACTGTCGACAGATATCCTTTGCCTGCTTGGGTCTATCTTGAGGAGCTCTGGTAGATTTGGACCGTAACAAAGATTATCCGTCCTCCTTGAGGTAATTAGATGGAACACTCCATCTGAAAGCTCGAAATTGCTACAGTTGCTGTGGAGACCACAAACTGACTTCTCCGAAAAGGTATAAGGTAGATAGTTGCTCGGTAGATTGTAGTGCTGGACATATTCCAATGAGTAGCACAGTGAATTGTTGTCTTTTCGAACTCCTCCAAGGATAAGGACGTTCTCTTTGTTGACTGGTAGTACAATTGGGTCGATGGTCGGAAGATAGTTTGAAGAATTGAAGGGGGTCATAGTCGACCAACTGTCCGACGATATTTCGTAGATGAGTATCTGCTTGTTGAGCTCGTCCTCGATCATTCCTCCGAAGTAGTAGAGTTTTCCGGCTATATGGATCCCAGTTTGGCCTCCAAGAGCACTTCGAAAAGATTTTAATTGAGAGACAGTATTGACACCGAATTCAAATCTCTCCAAGGAGCTTAGTCTAGTTGTGTTTTTCCCTCCGAGAATATAGACTGCTTCGCGACTGTTGATTCCACCCTCCTGAACTGGCACAAGAGAATGGTTTATCCGTCCTTCCTTCATGAGTGCGGCGACTTTCATCATGCAAAACTTGGTATCAAGCACATTGATCTCACGATTGTAGCGGATGGCACCATCTGAGATTTGCTTTTCTCCCCCAATCACAGCTAGCTTCCCTGTGGGAGTTGTGACTGTCTTCGCTTTCATCGGACAGACAAAATCTCGAAACGATACTTTCGTCGCTTTTCTCTCTCGAACCTCGTAGATCAGCATGAGGGGACTCGATTCAATGAGTGCTGACAGTGTCATGCTTGAATACTACCGAGAATGCATCTTCATGTCTATCTTCAGCATCTTTCTGGCGAGTTCCTTAGGTGGCTGGAATCCTATAAGCTGGGATAAGCTGTCTCCCAGTTCGCTCAATGCTAATTCGTTCAACTGTAGCCTGGGATACTCTGATTCTTTTGGGCCCATCCGATGTGCTTCCTCTTCCTTTCGATCGACAACTTGGAGTACTGAATTGAGATCGTCTTGGATGTAGTGTTCCTGCCTTATAACAGAGACGTACGCTGACCTCGTTAAAGCGGTAGATGGACCTCTGAAGCTACGAAATGAGTTGCTTATACTCTTCGATCTTGTTGCCTAGGAAATCCTAAGCTTGACGATCAGGCGCGTGAGAACTGGCAGCCTGCATGACCCTCACAAACTGGTCTTTGAGCTCCTCAAAGTGCTTTTCAACCAACTGCAGAATTTCGAATTTGCACATTTCAAGCATCTCGAAGCCTAAATGAAAGCACTGGTACCTTGAGCTAATCGTTGCCTGTAAGGACTTGCCTCCTGCCCTTTGCGCAACTCTGCAAGCCGTTCCACCAACGACTCAATGTTGCCTTGAAGCCTGTCGATGTATTCCTCAGTGATCACCACCAATTTTTTGGAAGGGTGGTTGTAGCTTTGGTGCTAGAGCAGACAGTCGAGACACATGAAGAGGCTGCAGGTGAGACACTTCGCGATGCTGGTCTGGGCGTGCTCATTACAATAAATAATATCCACTGTAGACATCTCTGCCTAATTAAATTATGTTCGTGGATTGCTGTTGTCATCAGAAGAACAGGTTCTCCCGCTTTCGGTTGTTGATGACTTTGTTGTACAAGGCTAACGACTATTTGCTGTACAATTCATTGTCGAGGTAGCGTCGCTGCATGTTCTCGATATCCCTGCGTCGGTACGGTGATGGGCACACGCTCATCCATGCCTAACTTGCGCACTTCGTTTTCCAGCCTCCCTTATGCATTCATGTACTTTCGTATTGTACGGGTTCAAAGCCATTTGTCTTGATGCACTTCTCCAGCCTCACCGATTATTTCCAGCATTCGGGACTGCTGGTAGAATAGAAGTCGTGGCCCAAGGTACCTCCATCGGCAGTGAGCTTCGTGTAGTTCTTGTCGATCATTTATACGATTATAACCTCGCAGCGATAGCAATCAGGCACCATCGGCGACGAAAGCTCAGCAAGTCCTTAACGTGAAGGATTTGTTCGAAGCTGCTTCAAGTGAACATTTGTATTTTTGTAATGTTGACTTGGCATCTTCGTCGCTCGTTCGCACGATTTGCACAGGGAAAGTCTAGGGATTCGAGTCCGATTCGAGTGCGGATGGGCAAGCAGGAGCATTTCTCCAACATAGTCACGAGATATGTGTAAGCCTCAGCTAACCTAGCCAGCCCGTCATGTTCGAGCATTATGATGACGTGCGCCTGCAGTATTTCTACGGCAGAGAAAGCACCATAGCATCTTGCACCACCAACACCATTGAGTCCAGCCAATTTGTGAAGCAAGCCATTAAAAACATCGACCCAGACGTAATTGGTTGCTAACCAAGTTGGTGATACTCGGTGGCATGAACAGCAATGAACTCGACCAGTACCTCGGCAGGAAGAAGGTCAGGGTGGTGAATAACTCCAACGAACTTTTCTGCAAGAATGAGGTTGCTGAGTTCGTTGGAAGGGTCGAACCAACATCCTCTACATTTTACTACCTCGACGATTAGAGCATGCTATATGTTGTCGATGAGGAGACCAAGTGCATTGAAACCCATGACTATCTCACAGGAGGCATCGCGACACTGAATATGGCGAATTGCCAGCTTATGTATGGGCGACCCAACAGTGTTCTGGTTGCAGAAGACATCGTTCTCAACTACCGCCTGGAAGAACTTGAAGCTATGTTCAACGAGACCGTCGGAAGAGTCAAGAAGGAGTACCGAGATGAGATCACGTACAAGCCAAGGTTTATACGAACATGGCTGGCTGAGTTTTCACGTGAGCAGTACCGTCTGAGCCTCCATCGAAACTAGATTGACTACATCACTGCGGTGTTTAAGAAGGGCGTGAGGAACAGTAGAAGGTGTGTGATGCTGCTGGACCGCCATTGGATCAACGAGGTGTCTAGTGGCTGTGTACGTTGCGAGAAGTAACCTGACAGCATCTACCGAGGCTATTTAAGAGATGACAGCCATTTTCAAAGAGAAACATATGAGCGCCTCCTCAAGGAGAATGATATTCGTGAGATCCTGAAAAAGATAGCACTGATGGCTGTCCTAGTCTGTCCTGACTTGGAACTTCTCATTCAAAACAGAACTGAATTTCTAAGTCAGACTATCTTCGCACCGCTATTCTCACAATTCTCGCCCGATGATATCGAAAAAATGTACTCGGAATCTTCTGAGGATTATCAAGACGACTTGAACTCGATTCAGAATAAGTTCATAGTGGTAGGCAGAGTTTAAAATAGAACAACTTGAAGTTCTCTGATTCGTTGCCAACTGCTGAGATCTGGCCGTAGGAACAATACACTGTCAACGAGTCTCTCAAGTAGACCTACCCACTGAGTTTTCAGCCTAATAGCCTTGTTCTCGACTTTGAGAACAACCAAAATAAGAAGCTGCTTCACGAAAAGATGCTTGAGATTCTTCGATCTCAGCGGCGAAACAGGTAGCTAGACCTCCTGAAAGGATATTTAGATGGGGTCTACACCAAGGAAAACATCATATTCTACACCAAATTCATTGGCGAAGTCATGGTCAGCACTGGAGTTTATTGTAGGCTCCCAGTCCATCACTTCGGAAGGTTTCGAGGCTACTACAAGAGGCTCATCAAGGATTCAGAAATTGAGTATAGGTACGGGAATCATAGGCAGCTGGAGATTCACCAAGACGCAGTCCAAGAGTCAACAAGGAACGAACAGGAAGTCCAGAGCATACTAAAGCTCGCAGAAACGGATGGTTTCAATCCATCCGAGTTTCTCACTGGGCTTGAAGTTCGTGGTATGGACGTAATGACTCTGAGACCCAACGATACTCAGCTTCCTTTAGATTTGCAAGAACAAACATCCGGGTCCAGCGAGGATAAACCCCCTGAGGAACAGAAGAGCCGACTCAGGAGAAGACAGAGAACTTGATAACACTGTGTATTGCTTGGATTTTCAATCG
>ERZ724508.378-NODE-378-length-31909-cov-6.758712_pt1 | contig 31909 bp, 49 predicted proteins | sample MGYA00376041_ERZ724508 | MGnify/ENA primary metagenome ERZ724508 (study PRJEB28724, sample SAMN07190887) | wastewater metagenome | isolation source: effluent of sewage treatment plant in Hong Hong | place: USA: Christiansburg, Virginia | collected 2016-03-01 ...
TCCAGGAAAAGAGTGCAACATAGTTATATGCTCATATACATGCACTGGACGCAATCAAGCAGTGATGTGTGAGTTATCATTGTTAACTACGCACTCAATGTGTATCTTCTTGTTATCGATCTACTTCTCGGGGTCACCTTCGTACTCTACTCGGAATACATGGATCGAACAGTTCTTGGCATTGTTGTTGTACACTGGCTTCTCACCTCGTGACAGGAAGTTGACGATGTTGTGGAACTACATTATATATCCGCCGTGGCTTACAGCCAGGATGCGGGTACAGTTTGGGTTGGTTTTACCCTCAGCGGCAACTTCCTTGTTCTTTCCGACTTCAAGATTGCCCATCTCCTTCGTGAGCTTGCTAAGCTCGCCGCTGGAGCCTAAGTGACTCCGAATCAGCGTATGCAGAAATTTATAGCCTCGGTTGTGTACATCCTACCAGGACTACCCTTTTGCGCACTTGTACTCACGAATATCCTTACCTTACTTATCTGCATGTTCCTTCCAACATTTGATTGGCTGGCCCTCCAAGACACCAGCATGCTTTTCGCGAAGATCGGCAGTGTAGATGGGGTTCATTTGCTTGATGAATTCAGTTTCGCCTGCTATTGCTTTGAAGGTGTCTTTCGTACGGGCTAAATCGCTGACGTATATGTAGTCAAATTTGGCATGCCTCAGATACTTACCGGTTAGTTTTGCCTGCTTGATTCCAACATCAGTGAGCTTCCCAGGAGCCTGTCCGGCAAGTGTGCCTGTTATGTTATCGTGAGTTTGACCGTGTCTGGTAAACGTCAATTCTAACCACTTTCGTTCCTTTTTCTCCATATTAACTTTATTAGACTATCAAACAGTAAAATATCAGCTACATCACTGGAGACGAGAACTCCCTCCTTCCTGTGGTTGAGGCGGTTTGTTTGTGCTTGGTTCGCCAAAATCAAGCATCCTTGAGACTGTCATTTCTCCAGATAGCTTCGTTAATTTTCCTCCTTGAACGTACTTCGTTCTCGTGGAGAATTCGCTTGCTGTAGTAGCTGTCCTTGGGGATATTGTACTCTTCAGCAGTGGAGTCATCGGGCTTGGCTTGCTGTTTGCGGTCGTTACCTTTATCGGTTCGGGTACCTTCTTTTTGAATGAAGCGACTTCATTTTTTGTTGTGATTTCGAGTGCTAAGTTCGTGGCAGATTTATTGTTCTTGAGAAGTTGCGAACTGGTCACTCTGTTGAGCTTTCCCAATTGTGTCTATTTATTTGTAGTTGTGTTCAGTTGAGGTTTGTTTGGAATCTCCCTCGCTGGAAGCTCAAGCCTTGATTGTGTGGTCTTTGGTTTAACTGGCGCCACGTGACTACAGGGTGATATCGGCACAGTTGTCTTCAACCGCTATTCTGGGTTTATTTTGAATTGCGTGAGCTGTTCCTTCGACTCTTCAGTCGGTTGGATAGCTTTGGGGCTGCATAGATCCCTCAGAAATGTTGCAGATCTGGATCCCTTCAGAGTCCATTCCTTTCCCTCAAATTTTCTGCGACGGATGCGTTACGCCTCTTCGATTTGGCTGAGAGGGTTTACTTCAACAACCGCCGCAGGCTGCTCATCAGGTACATCGGGTAGTACCTACAGCACTGAATTCTCTTTGATTTTGCCCTTGAGTGACTGTACGACAACCGAGAAGCTGCCCTCACTAAAGTCCCGAACTGGAAGTTTGATAAATTGCGTCGTGATCAGTAATCTCGGCATCGGAAAGCTATGACGGATCTTGTTGCGGTCAACATCTGTGGATTACAGGTTTAGGGTTATTGTGCAGGTGTTGTCACGATCCTCACCGATAAGTTCGACTTTGACACCTCTCTCTACTTCTTTGATCTGCGGTAAATATCACATGTACGTCTAGGTAGAGAGTATCGTGAGGTGTTGAGTCAAGTACGATTCGTTCGAGCTCCCGATTCCTACCAGGAGATAAGAATCCTTTGCTGCCGACTGTGGAACGACTTGGATTGGTCGTACGAATAGGCTGCTGTGGTTTCAGCCGACTGCCACCAATTACCGTAGTGTCTACCTTGGCTGGGAGACCCACCGCTCGGTAGTTCTTGTAAGTAGTAAGATTGACAGTCGCCTTGGGAGCCTGCTGGTTCTCATCCACTACGCGCTCCCGTGTCTTGATCTTACTGTTCATCATTTCCCCAGGTCGATTAATTATATTATTATAGCGAATAAAGCGGCGCAAGGTGACTGCTGCCACTTCCATAGCTGTGGCGAATCACGCCAGTCAATTTGTTTTGAGCATTCTGTCAAATTACGCGGGCCTTGCACAACGGGCAAATATTCTCCTCCTTGAGCCATCCAGTTAGGCACTATTCGTGGTAAGCGTGTTGACATTGTAACAGTATGAGGTTATCGGTGGGTCGGTAAACCTCGCAGCAGATTGTGCATCTGAATTTACGAATGGTAGTACTGATCGGCTTTTCCGCCTTTATGGCGACCGTATATCGTCCGTTTGAGTCCCTCTAGTTCTGTTTGTGTAAGACCCTTTGACACCTTGCCGATCTTCTCGCCGAGCTCCAAAAGTTGCTTCGTAAGTAAGTAACCATACTTCGTACGACATAGTGTCGGGGTCGGGTTAGCCACTCCCGCCTTGACCATGGTGCGCTTCTTTGGAGCTCTGTTCGAGAATCATCTGCTCAACGTAGTAGTGAGCTGCTTGGTTGAACTGCAGGAAGTATTCAGGTTTGCCAATATTGCTCTTCATTCCTTCCAAGTCCTTCGTAAACTTCTCCAGGCGAAGGGTATAGCGCAGCCGATCCTCTGTAAGTTGCTTGTCTTCAGCGTGTAATCGCACTAGCAGTTAGCGGTTGGCTCGAAGACGCTTCGCTAGCTTCGAATATGTACCGTTCGCTCCTCTGCCAGCTAGTTCTGCAGTTGCTTGAGCTCAGAAGTCGGCGGATCGAGGTGGTTTCTGGCGATGGGACGTGCCGGTACAACCGGTTTCTTCTCATCCTTGCGGCGCTCATTTCTTTGCATGTTTGCTTGATGGTTATAAAATTGAATGAATCAGCAAGCGCATATTCGCTACCTTGACGACTACCTCGGAGCCTTCTACGAGGACAACACCGAGAAGAAGGTGGCAAGTGCAAAGAGCATTCTGGTGCTGGTGCTTGACCTGAAGAACCTGGAAGCGCTGTTGGACCATGGTATGCACCCGTTGCCATATAGAGTCACTGTTACCCAACCTTAGCCGCATGCTTGCTGAGTAGCACATGAAAAGCATTGAAATGTGTGTGTACCTTCAATGCATCTTCTACGTGCTGTCCAACTACCAACAGTTCCATCAGTACCTCATCGAACACAAGGTCGGCAAGAGTTGTGTTGACGTGCTGGAATACCAAATCGACCGCTTTGATATCCGCTATAGCGAGTACATTGAGCTGTGGAAGGCAGCTGGAAGCCAGGCGACCAGCAAAACAGACGTCGAACTACGCAAACTCAATTTGCTCATCAGCAAGCAGGACAAACTGTTCTTCGTAACGCTGAACATCCTGATGAATCTGAGCGAGGACCCCTCGATCTAGAAGAAGATGAAGAAAAACGGAATGATCAAGCTGTTGATTCGGATGCTCGAACGCAACGATTTCCATCTGCTGATCATAACCCTTCTGTTTCTCAGGAAGATGTCCATCTTCAGCGAGAACAAGAACGAAATGGTAAATGGTGGGCTATGCAGATCGAACTCAACGTCATCGAAAAGCTAGTGAGATTCTTCAGCTGTGATAATGAGGTGCTCATGCAGCTCGCACTTGGAGTCTACAAGAATCTTTGTTTCGACCCGCTAGCACGTAACAGAATTGAAAAGGCTGGACTCATTCCCAAATTCATCGAGTTGCTGCACAGTAGCAGCCGGTTCGCTGCCATTGTTATCCTGTACCTGCTGTCTATCGATGAGAGCATTAGGTATACTCTGGCCTACACCGAGCTCATGGGGCTCGTTGTCCAGCTCATTATGCACTTCCCCTAGAAGATTGTGGGCCAGGAACTGGTGGCGCTTGCAATTAACCTGGGTTCCAATAAACGAAATGTGGAGCATATTACTGAAGAGGAACTACACGGGCTGGTGGATAGGGCATTAAGATGCGAGGACACCAAACTGCTGAAATTCTGCCGCAACATTTTACAGAATAGTGAGAATAAGCAGCTGATGGAGGTGGGAAAGGTAACGCATCCAGTAACCTTAGAGCTTCCTCAAAGAATTCATAAAGATCGCCATGACCAAAGCCAAAAACGAGTAGCTACTCATCGAAGTGTTAGGACTCATGGCCAACGTGCGTATTGGGGATGTTTGGAAAGACTTTCTTAATGCGAGCTTTATCGATTTCATCGATAAGCAGCTTACGGACGGTATTTGCGAGGACGATATCATTCTGGCCACTGTCATGGTCATATCCAACATCTGTCAAGGTCCTCAATCTGCCCAACTTCTCAGCCGGAAACTCTTCAAATCTATACTCATTCTTTTCATCGAGAAGGTCGAGGATCCGGAGTTTACAATTCAGCTGCTCTATGCAATCTACATGTTCATCTCTCACAGGTTGTGCGTTGAGGACATATTAGAGGAGGGAGAGGTGCTGATGAGATTGCTCCTGCTTATTGAAAGCCCATTTGAGCCGATCAGGAAGGCCAATGACGACGTCCTAAACATCCTAAGATAGTACAACGATATCGAGCTGCTGGAGAATATCAAGGAACGTAAGTTCTATGAGTACAATAAATAGTGGCTACTGTCCACTGAGGAGTATGGAGGGCATCACATGGAGCAATACGGCATGATGGAGGGCTACGACGAGGAAATGCTGGACCCTCGCATGTGGGAAAGCGAAGACGACTACGATTGACCATAGAATGTAACACAAAGATAGCGATGCAGTCAGAATAGGAAACTAATATTGCCTGTTTCCACTTGAGGCTCATTGGCCTTCCGGCTCTTTTCCTATCTTTTCAGCAGAATTGTCATCTTGCTTTTTACGGTGGTGACTTCCAATCGGTCCCTGCGATCGGACTGCTCCAGCCATGGATATTGCTTGGTGAGGAAGTCCAACGCATTTTGACCGAATTTGAGAGCTTGTGAGTAGCTACCTGCAGTGGCTATCATCCCGAGAGACAGACTTTGTAGTACGTCTGGTAGAGTAAACACGACTCCTTGCCGCTGCTGCACATCGAAGGAGACGTTTGCATATCGACAATTCTGGAAAAAAGTTTTGAGTTGGCATTCTTTGAGCCCTTCGTGGAGCATGAATGGAATGTACACATACACTACACTGGAATTGATTATGGCCGGTGTTGGGGCTGACAGCATGGTATTGATGGAGTCCATTGATTGGTTTAGTTTGTCTTTGCTGAACAATTCGTCGAATGTGCGTCTATTACTCTTTATCTCGTTGTTTTCCAAGTCGAACCGAGAATTAGTGAGGAATTGCAGACACCCCAATGATCCTGCCAGGGGATTAAGGTAGCAATCCAGCCCAATAAAGTATATCCTTTGATCTTCTTCGTTTCGCTAGCTATGCTAAACGAGTAGATCAACACTGAAGTAGCCAAACATCTGCTATTGATGCCAAAGGTGGCGATGGAGACTCCTTGCTACATGCTCAACATTCACTTCACAGGTCTTCTGGCATGGGCATATGCACCCAATAGTCTTGTGGCCTTGGCTCAGCTTTTCATGGGATGACACCACTGTGCATTCGCCATTGGGTTCAATTATGAAGTTAATCGCAAGGCTAGTGACCTTGTTTTCGGAGGGTGCTGCTCCTGCTTCTACGACCCCACCTCTCAGCAAAAAGGCATCCAGGAAGCTCTTCGAAGTTGAATAGGCTTGCTTATCGCAGACTTTTAAGCGCTGCTCGAGATCTGCACTCAGCTCCTCTGCTATGGCCTTGATAACTTCAGTTTCGGTGAACTCAGCTGCAATGATGCTGGTATGGTTCAAAGCTCTTGTGAAGGTTCTGATGGCTGCAAAGGAATTGATGCTGACCACTGCCAACCCTCTTCCCTCAATTTCGTTATCGATTTTCAGAAACCAACGAAGGGTCCGTGGATTGCTATAGATGAGAATGGCAAGTGTATTGATTAGTTCCTCCATATTGTAAATATCGTAGCCACCTTTCAGGACAGGCATCTGAAGTCGTTTGAAGAGGCTGCGAGAGCCACACTTGGTTGAGAAGTAGCGGTGTTTGCTTGGATCTCCAGCGAATAGCGGCATATTCAACTGCAGTGAAACTTGGATGTCTTCTGAGGTGGGTTGACTTGACATTACATAGGCTGGCCGTCCAGCTACCAACTTCCGTATTCTCGCTAAGGTTTTTGGCGAGTAGCTTAGAAGCTTGGATGTGGACAGTGTTGAGGGTAGCCTTCCAGCCATTTCGGGGGCCACAAAATGCACTCGATCCCTGCACGACCCCATCCCTCCCATCTCAAGGATCTTGTAGTAGTACGACCGTACTTCCTCAGGAAGCTCGAATGCTGTGACACACACAATATCGACGAGTCCATCCTGTGCTGCTCTGAAGATTCTACAGATGTGACTGTTGTGTTTCTGCTGGAGTTTTTCAATGGATAGCTTGCTGAGTTCGTCGAGTGCAATGTTATGGAGATGCACCTCCACCCGATGTTTGGTACGAGATACTGTCCAGTTCTATCTGAACCGGTCCTGCAACTTTCCAAACTAATCAAGGTATTGCAGGTTTCTTTCATAGATACGCCGCTTGGTCTGTTTTTGGAAGTAGCGTCTCTTCCAGAAGAGCTGGATAACTCTGACCTTCTCAATGAGGATACGCACTTTGATGTAGTGAGTACGTTCGCGAGTCATTCGGAAATAGGATTGGATCCGAGTAGCAGCCAATCGCTCGGCATCGTGGTTGTTGAGATACTCACTACCCACAATGTTCCTGGTTGCTAAAATGCGATGCCAATCGTTGAAACTTTTGAGGAGTTGCATGTTGGACGGACACTTATACTAAATTAGCTGCATCAGTGAGTTGTAGGAAACCTCTGCGATGGCAATCATGTAGCGAGTGCAGAATTTTTCCAGCAGGGAAATGGTGTGCTGAATGGGTTCCCATTGTAATGACTTCACCTGCTTAAAGTGTTGGTAGGAGGTGCTGCGTGTGTTAGCCCTCCCAGCGTTGATTTCCAGCACAAAGCCAGCCAGCATTCTCCCAGAAAGTTATTCAAGAAGCTGTTTTCTCTCTACTTTGACTTCGCTAATCTGAGTCATTTCCTGCCCGATATGAACATATTGGAGCCTTGGACGTTCGCTAGGAGTGTCTTTTTGCTCAGTAGACTGTCGAGGCACAGAACGGCGTTCCGTTTGGGGTTATTTCTTTGTCTTTCGCTGTGTAGTATCGTTCAGCAGACTCTTATCGGTGGGTGTTTCATGATCACTTGCGATCTTGGCGTAACTGCTTAACTTCTTTTCCGACTGTTGGTGCATTCTACTTCAGCTACACAGTACCTAGTCTTCCCGACGATAAAGCTCGCTGACAGCTTGGTTGTGGTTGGATCGTTCACTAGCCTTGGAAGCAACTTTGCTGAGCCTCTACTATCGACACTTTCTGCTTATACAATAAGTGGTACTGGCGATGCTGCGAAGCTTGCTCGTAGATTGGCTTTTAATGTGAGGTCGTGGCAGGTCAACTAACGGCTGCACTGATTGATTGAAGTTGCTGATGAGCTGCATCACTCCAACTGTACCTTGTTGTATGCGGTGTCGATAGCGGCACTGGTGGACTGCTGTGGATTATGCTTGACAGTTGTCTTTATCGGTGGTGGGCGGTAGGTAGTCGCTGCTGGTTTGTTAAGCTAGCGCTGAGAACCCACCAGCACGGTGGTGGTTGGTACCTCAAGGAACACGTGATTGAAGTTACGACGAACCTGCGCAATACCCTCGAGTGGATTGTTCATAGCCGAAAATAGAGTGAACAAAATAAACGGGGAACCGAATGGCCAGTTAGCATAACCGAATCACACTATATAGTTCTTGGTGGTGCCGTTCTTTAAGCGATCCTTAAGGCGTTTGCAGTCGTTGCAGAACCACTGTTCCGGTAGGGTCTTGTCGGAGATGCAGTTGCGGTGGAACCACTCGCGTTCGCAGAAGGGATCCTAGCATTCGACCATCTCGCCGTGGGAGGGGCTTCCACAGTAGCAGTACTTTGCTTCGGTGCGATCATAAGACCATTCCTTATCGGTGGGGTAATGCTTCTGCAGCTGCTTCTGCTCAAACTTTAGCTTTTTCTTCTTGAGAGCATTCTCACGCTACTCACGCTCATCCTAGGGAAGCCCATTTTTCTTCTGCTAGCTACGTAGCCTTGCCAACTCGCTATCAATTTTCTGAAGCGATTATGTCACGATTTCGTGCAGCTGTTCCGACACCTTGACCTTTTCAAGTGCCATACCGTAAAGAAGCTTTTGTATCTTCTCGAGTTCAATGAGCTCATCCTCTAGAGCTTTCTGATCCTGTTTCCGGTCCTTGCTGGCCTTGACCTTATCGAGAAACTCCTTCTGCTTGCTCTCTAACATTGGCTTCATCTCATCCATTTTCTGGTCGAGCATACGTATGTGGCGCAGGTAGCGATTGGAGTCAATCGACATAACTCCGAGTTTCTCCGTGAATTCTTCCAAGTAAGACGCCATTTCAAACCCAATATCAATAATTATAAACTTGGGGTTCGCCCTCACATCGATATTATTCAGATGACAGAAATCATCCGGCAACACATCAACCGGGCATACTAGTAAGTATGGGGGTAATGCAGCAACGGCAAGGAGACCAGCAGTCGGTGTCATGAGGACACGCGCAAGCTGCAGGCACTCAATGAATATCTTGAGCTGGATCGTTCGGGCATGTTTCGGCAGCAGACAGACTATGTGGGTCTACGGAAACTCAACAACGGTATCTCTTCGGCTAATCCTAGGGCTTCTGAACTGCTTGCTGCAGGTGCTATTCCACGTCGATCCTTTCGTGGAGTGCCTTCAGCGTATCAAACCAACAAACAAGTATGTTTTAAGACAAACTTAGGAGTCTAGCCTAGTTGCGAGAGTTACTTAGCCAGTTGCAGTCCACCAAATTCGTGTTCGCCGATGCTTACGATCTCCATACTAAGCTGAAAAGCCTCGCGAGTGAATTCATTGGCTTCCCAGAGATGGTTGAGCTGCTGGCTCAGAAAGTATTTGCAGAGGACGAGCAACTCCGAAGCACCTTGCTTGGAACCCTTACGGAATACTAAGATGATATGGAGACCATCCGAAGCACCGAATCGGCATTCACCAGCATCCGAATCGATACAAAACTCAGAACCTTTAACACAGCCTTCGAGGCATTTAAATCACGAAAGACTGGCTCAGGAACATCTTATGTCGAGATCAGTAAGGCACCAGCGTTGTTGGTGTTCAGCTTAGATCGGACTGCCAATAAGGAAGACTTTGTATTTCCGATGAGTGTCTCTACTGAGTCAGGCTCAAGTGCAGTAGAGTCCAAGTATTCAGGGGAGCTCGAGGAAATCAACATAAAGATCTTCAAGATAGAGAAGCTGCTGGAAAAGCAGGAGTTCAAACAACACAGCGAATCTCTTTCGACTGCGTTGAGATTTCTGTAGTCCCAAGAATTCACGAACATCGACGATGCTGGGCTCGGGCTGGCTGACCTGAGCTGCAACTTTGGTGTATTGGGTACTGAGGAAAGTCACGAGGAAACCAAGAATAGGTTACGATTCTACAATGAAAAACTTAGTAGGCACGAAGACACTCTAAAAAAATCTCTACATGAGCTGATAGAGAAAAAGGCTGCTCTGTTAAAGCAGCACAGCAGTGGAAAGTACGCACTCTTGGCGGTGCTATTCGAGGATAAACAAGGAAGCTTCTCAGTCGCTATCTACAGCGAGCGTGAGAGGAAATGGAGGAAAATGCAGGATAAGCGCATCACTGAAGTCCCGGAAGCTGCTTTGAAAAAAGAGGCATTCGAATCAGCAGTAGGATTGATTTATAGGTCTCAAGGTGTTGGCAGCACACCACCCCATCAACGCAGCATACACGAAGCCAGCAAGCAGGCGGCAGTGCTGCACGACTACAACCTTACCAAGCGGATGGACCAACTTCGAGTGGAACGCCTATTGAAGTCGTACAGCGAGCTGGCTCACGACTAAATTGAGTATTACAGCGTGACCTACCGTCAGAATGATATGGGCTTTATCGACTACTTCTCGACTCCACTCTACCAGCTTCTTAGCGAAAATAACATCAAGTTCGCCGAGCTAGTCTCCCTCACAAACTACCTGAAAGAACCATCGTTCAATGAGTAACTCCAAAGGTTGCTAGCGGTCAATGAGGAAATATCTATTCCAGAGTTCCCGATTGCCACTGCGAAGGATTATGTGCAAGTATGCACCATCGTCAAGACTGCATTACTGCTGGAGTCCAATGGCCGAATAGTGCCAGCCGTGCAGCTGCTGGCACAATGTTACTCTACTACCATAGCACCAAAAAACACCTTCCTAAAACTTAACTGTTAGCGCATGCTCACTTTACTGCTACTCAAGGCCTGCTTCTACCTTGATTTGAAGGCCCAAACAAAACAGCTTGCAGAGGTCGACACCTTAGTCCACAACATCATGTTTGTTGCTACTATGCTTCCAAACGGCTTGGATCGTCAGCAGATAACCTTGAATATCAATAATAGCCTCATCTGCCTGGGCAAACGTCCTTACGACAAGTATTTCGCAGACCTCACTGAGTGCAACCAACTCGAACAGCCCAACCGCAAATCAATCGACGACATCAATGTCTCCCGGTTGTTGGCAAAACGCTTCAAAGTGACTATTCTTGCTTATTCAGCTCTGGATAGAGTTCATGACAGAACTGCGCAAGACCAAGGCACCGCTAGACCAGTAGTATCGTTGTTCGAGGTAGGCCTTGCTGTTTCCCGAACACCTCTGACCACCCCACATATTGTTGTTTATAATTGGCCAATCAACAGTCATGAAGAAGAAGGTAGATTCACGCATTCAAACTTGCATCACTAATGGCTTCCACACCAACCAGCGCAGCATCTTCGTGATCGTTGGTGATCGTGCCCGATACCAGGTGGTCAACTTCCACTACATCCTCGCTAAGCAAAACCTGCGTACCAAGCCAGCAGTGTTATGGTGCTACAAGAAGGAGCTGGGCTTCAGTTCACACCAAAAGAAGAGAATGAAGGAGGTCAAGAATATGCAGACCAAGGGGCTTTACGATTCGGATGTCGACGACCCCTTCCAACTGTTCATTGCTAGCACCGATATCAAGTACTCGTTCTACAAGGACAGCCATAAAGTGCTTGGTAGCACGTAATGCTTGCTGCGATGTTTAGGTTTCAGATGCTGGTGCTTCAGGATTTTTAGGCTTTGACTCCCAATTTGCTGTGTCGCACTATTGAGACCGTGGAGGGAGGGGGACTGATTGTCTTCTTGTTGCGTACCATGACCAGTCTCAAGTACATGATCTCCTAACCGTAGACAGCTATACACAATGATGATGGATGTGCATCAACGCTACCGAACCGAGCGATTCCAGGAGGTGCAGCCTCGCTTCAACTAGAGGTTTATCCTGTCTTTGAGCGAATGCCGTAACTGCCTGTTCATGGATGATGAGCTGAACCTATTGAAGGTGAGCGCTCACGCAGATGAGATTACTGAGGTGACTGGCGAGACCATCAATCATAAGTCTGTCGCTGAGCTTCAGAAGCTCCAAAATGATCTGAAGGACAAGGAAATCATTGGGCAGTTGGTTGCCCAGGCTCGTACTCTTGACCAAGCGAAGGCAATCATGACCTTCGTAGACTGCATTGTGCAGAAGACTGCTCGTTCCACGATATCGCTGACTGCTGCCAGAGGAAGAGGTAAGTCAGCCGCTGTGGGTCTCAGTGTTGCAGCTGCCATTGCAGTCGGGTTCAGCAACATTTTTGTGAGTGCTCCATCCCCATAGAACTTAAAGACCTTTTTCCAGTTCCTGCTAAAGGGACTAGAAAGCCTGGGCTACAAGGATAACCTTGACTACGATAAGGTCGAGAGTGCCAATGAATAGTATGCTGGCAGCATTATGCGACTCAATATCTTTAAGAAGCACCATCAGTTTGTCCAATTCGTCTTCCCAACTGACGCTGAGAAGATTGGTAATTCTGACCTAGTGGTGATCGACGAGGCAGCAGCGATTCCCTTGCCGCTCATCAAATCTTTCTTAACCTTTCCCTTGGTGTTCCTGTCGAGCACCGTCAACGGCTATGAAGGAACTGGGCGATCTCTGTCTCTCAAACTCATCCAATAAATCAAAGAGCAGAACAAAAAAAATGGGCAGGAGTTATCGAGTACGCGTAGCCTAAAGGAAGTCGTAATGACTGATCCCATTAGGTACGCCCTCAACGACCCAATAGAGAAGTGGCTGTATGACCTGTTACACCTTGACTCCACCACCGCAGTTCCATTGAGGCAGGGAATTCCTCATCCCAATGACTGCGACTTATACCTTGTCAATAGAGATACACTGTTCTCATACAAAAAGACCTGCGAGAAGTTCCTTCACGGACTCATGTCGCTTTTTGTATCCTCACACTACAAGAACAGCCCCAACGATATGCAACTAATGTCTGACTCACCTTCGCATATGTTGTTTGTGCTGCTGGGACCGTTGAAGAGTAATACTGAAGGCAAGACTGAACTGCCGGATATCCTCTGCGCAGTTCAGCTGTGCCTCGAAGGCTAGCTATCCAAGATTAGTGTGGAAGGTAACATCGAACGCGGAATGAAACCATCAGGCGATTTGATTCCTTGGAACATGCGAGAACAATACCAAGATAACTAGTTTCCAAGGCTTGCTGGAGGTAGGATCGTTCGCATTGCCACTCATCCTAGCCTTCAGAAGATGGGTTACGGTACCAAGGCGTTGTAGCAGCTGGTTTTGTTCTTTGAGAGGAAACTTGTGTTGCTTGATGATAGCAAGGAGAAGGTTAATTGGTAGTTCCGTTCGACCGACGGCAAAATAACTCAACCGTTACTAAAGAAACTGGAAGAAGTAGACGGCCCACAACTGGATTACCTTGGAACTAGCTTTGGGATCACGAAAAATCTGTTCCGCTTTTGGTCCAAGAGCAAGTTTCAGCCAGTGTACGTAAGGCAAACTCGTAATGACATAACTGCTGAGCATAGTTGCATCATGCTGCGCGAGTTGGAAAGCGATCGCCAGCGAATCAACCTTTCAGTTTATGTCGAGGACTTTAAGAAGAGGTTCCTGAGTTTGCTTGGATTCGAATTCCATACTATGTAGATTCCGTTGGTCGTAGATATACTCCAGCCCAACGTTACTACCAAGGAGGTGGATGAGGAGACTGTGGAGGTTGTAGAACGCTAGAGACTAGCAGCCGACATTACCCTCTTGGACTACAAACGTATAGAAGCCTACTCTAAGAACCTTGCAGACTTCCACTTGATCGTGGATCTGCTTCCAGCTTTATCGCGACTGTTCTTCGGAGGAAGGTTGGGAGCACTTCGGCTAAGTTACCTCCAGGCAGCAATACTCGTGGGTTTGGGACTTCAACATAAAAATATCGATGCTATAGCCAAGGGTAACTAATCAGTATCTACTTAGAGTTTAACCTTCCGGTTTCTCAGTGTCTTGCACTCTTCAACAAGGCTATCCGAAAGATCTATAGTCTCCTCAAGAGAATATTCGAAGTAGATAGTTGTGTTAACCTAGAAACAACCTGAGAGGCAATCTGGGCAACCACAAGCACCTCCAAAAGCAGTTGGAAACCGTTCAGAAATTGCTGACAAGGCCGCCCGGGAGGAGAAATCCAAGCTAGCAAGCCTAGAGCCAGCTTCCCGATACCGCTTCGCACTGAAAGACGAGGACCTAGAGGGTCTATAGCCTCCCCTTTAAGGTCAGACAGTGACAATCGGGCGGACTTTGCAGTAGCCTTTGCCAGAAAGTGCCGGTCGCAAGAAAGTCAAACGATCATGATCGCCTTCGTATGTGACATCGAGTAATCAGACCTTGTCGTCGTCGAAGCTCCACAAAAAAGATTTGGGACCTCGGCCAGCAGCCCTCTTGACGAACTCGGCATCGTTCTTGGGCTTCATCTTCTTGGTGGCGCTGCTAAGCATGGACAGGATGCTCATACAGACTGAATTAACAGTCAAGGCGGGACTCCATTCTGCATAGCTACACGAGTTACCATCGTAGAGAATCGACAGACAGATGAACCCATTGGAATAGATATGCTCGTGGTCTGGAGGCTTGCCGACGAAGATAACTTCGGGTGATTCGATGGGCTGCATGTCGCTAGCAGTACGTATTGGTCGCTGAAGCGTAGTTGTAGCTTAAACTTCTCGCCGCTGTAGATAGTTTCCTTAGCGCCTTCGAAACTCACCACCCACGTCTTCAAGTCGTTGTTTACAAGCTCTGCCTGGAAAGTTTCGTTGTTCTTAGACAGGCTCTCGTATTCTTTCTGAAGGCGCTTAGCCATGCGGGATTGCATATCTGCTGCTCAAATACTTTTAGAAATATATATCAAGTTGGCAGAATCAGCAGCGACTTAAGACAGCATCACCCGAACTGTTCAGTCACGCAGCCTCCCTAAACCTTGCTGAAAAGCCTGTTCCGTCTGCTTGTTAGCCAGCTACCGTGGTCGGTAAGTCTTTGATTAGTTGTTGCGACCTCGAGAGATTAGCTGTTGGTAGCGGTATCCCCGACCTCCTCCACCGAAATTCTTAAGTTGGTCCTGAATCCGTTCGTAGTGTGGTGACTTCTACTGTTTCTACTGTGGCCGTTGTTTGGGTTGGAGGTTGCGTACCTCTCCAATGCTTGGAGGTCGCTCACAATCCACACTCGTACTCAAGTTAATTTTCCTCTTCGTCGTCAGCCGGTTGATGTTAGCGGCTGTAAGTGGAATCCGCTAGGAAGTTCGCTCAGGGTTGTCGCTTGATACCAGACTATTTTTACTGATGCAAGCAGTGAAGGGTACTGGCCAGATATTCTCAGAAGCTTCTGTTTGGTTGAGCTTCTTCGAAGATTTTCTGCAGAGTATTGCAGAACAGGATGACTCTAGCACTTCCCGAGGACAGTTGCCAATAGCTGGTCTCTGGCATACTTTACCAGCTCGGACATGCACTGCAGCTGACTGCTAACCGTTTTTCTCGAAGGACTTTGCACGGTTATGCACCCAGTTTACATTAACAACAGGCTGCTCCTCTGACTCGATACTAATGTCGATACTGAGAACCCTCTTCCGACCTTCTCTGTCGTCCTTCGGGTCTTTCCCACGGAAGGTTGGTAGGCCATCGCCATCAAGAAGTTCCTTCTAGGTGCTGAAGCGTACTGGAAGGCTGTGCATCCTCCTGAATAATTTTTAATAGCAAGTCCCAGTAATTATTATCGCTGAGGGCTAACCGCTCATTCGGGGTGGTACCGACGATGTCGCTTCCGTCGCTTCTTCTTGGACTGGTTTGGAGACTTAACCTCGGGCGAAAGATCCTCGTGATTGTTGTACATGATCTCCAGCATGTGTGGCTTGTCGAGCACATCGATGGTGTGACTGATCTGTGACAGCTTCCGACGATAATTGTCAAGATCCAGCCTGGAGCGTTGCTGGCGGGTGCTTCCCGTATCGATCTTATCCTCCGTGAGGGAGCTATTCAACGAACGGACTGTTGCTGGTTTGCGATGGCTACTGAGAACCATACTCTCAAGCTGCTTCACATCAGCTTATTGAGCCTTCTGCAATTTATCCTACAACTGCTGGTGCAGCTGACTACTCTTTTGGAGCTTATCTATAAGGTGGAATTCACGTTGTTCGAGAGCCTGCATCATCGCTAGCTTCTTCAGCTTGTTCTATTCTTCATTTTGAATGCGAAGGTGGTAGTCCTGGATGTGCTCTCGGTTACGCTCCCTCCGAAACTGAATTACATTCAGTTTGCCTTCATGTCTCTGTTCGTGCACTAAACCATAGAGTTCCTACACTAAAACGGGTATGTACCTGCTTCGATTGGAGCTCACGGCTCTGCTGGATCATCTTGGCAGATTATCTGCGCTTCTGATCCTACTTGCCTGACATCGCTTCAGATCGGTTGTACTGGTAAATGCCACTCATGCACTCGTTCAGGTTCAGCCGATGTTCCATTCTCTGGAGCTCACCCAACCGGCGTAGCCTTTCCAGCTCCTCTTCTTTCTATTGCCGATTCCTCTCCTTCTCTTGTCGTTCTTCTTCCTGCCTTCGCTTAGTGTTAAGCAGCTGCTCCAGCTTCTCCTGCTTCTTTTCGATCTCCTTGTTGGTGTATTTGTGTTGCTTTTCGAGGAACAGTACACGGTTCTCAAGTGACTTTGCCTCCTCATCAATGTGCCGACGCTCCCTCCGACGATCTTCAAGCTTGTGCCCCAACCCGATGAAATCCTTATTGACGATGATGCTGTTGATTGAGGGAAAGAGTAGGCGCTGAGCTTCCTCCAACTACATAAATAAAAAACACTCAGTGCTGTTATCAGTTGCAAGTGGGTCAAAGACCCTGCCGCCAGCTGGGGATTGCACGGCCCATACCCGTACCGATGATACCACCGAAGGTACTCGCTTATCTTGGATTCGTACCATCGAACTTCCCTCGTTCCTTCTACTTGATAGCTGTAGTCTTCTCCTAAAGTTTGCTGTTTACGTGGCTGTACTTGATGAGTTTTCGTTCCCTCAGCTCCTACTATTTCTGAATTCGACCTTCATGTACTTTGAGTCTTTAACGCTGTTATTCTTCCTTCGCTCGGAGAACGTCCACCTTCCTCTTAATAAGCTACTACTCGCGCTGTCTTATCTTCTCCATCGTCTCGCGCTGTACTGCTGAACGTACTCGAGGAGGTCGTTGTTGTTGCTACTGTTTAAGTTCGTCAGCTTTCTTCGCTTCAGACTCCTCCTTCCATTGCTAGTACGCTAGCCGTTTCTATTCGAGTTCTCTTCGCTTTTTCCGTTCCTCTTCCTTCTTTCTCGCTTCCTATTACTTCTGGCGGAGCTCATCCGCTTATTTCTTTGCCTACTTCATGAGTTTCCACTGCATAAGTTTCTCTTTTCGTTCCTTCTCCTCCTTTTCCAAATCGTGGTATCGTTTTTCTCTATTCTATTGCTCTTCCTAGGCAGCTTAGTTTCTCTCCACGAGTTTCACTTCGAGCGAACGTTTCTGTTCCTTAAGCAAACGATACCCAGCCAATAACTCCTTCTTGCTCTATTGCAATTCCAGCCACTTCCGGTGCTTGTCGATGTGGGTGTGAATCTGTTCGGATGTGTACATCCGTAAATGTTTCGAGCATTACTCCTCGAGCTCAAAGTAATTGTTGCCCCGTCTCTTACTCCATATCAGCAGAAAGTCGTTGTGGTCATCTTAAGGCCAACCATAGTTACGACCCAGAGCAGCGATTATCTTTTCTAAAGCCTCCATTTCTATTGTCTTCTGTCGCAGAGTATCATCCACTTTGGCAAGTTTCGAAAGAATGGGGTCAGCAAGCTACTAATTGGTAGTTGTATCCGGCATGGATTGCTGCCGATTCATAAGCTTATTCTCTTTTCCTTTCTCTGGTCTCGAGATTATTGATGGGATCGCTGATGGTTCCTCCTTGAGTTCACCCGACTCATATTGGTCTACTTTGGCTTCCATGATCTCGAGTTCCCTTGTGAGTTAATCTTCAGAGCCAGCACACTCGTTATATTTCTCTGCCATCTCTTCCTTGAACCCCTCCATATTCATCACAATGCTTTCCGAGAGCTTCTGAACCTTTACGAGATACTCGTTCTTCTTCTCATAGAACTTCAGAAGCTCCTTGAGTTCACCAACACCAGTTCTGATGGATCCAAGCCTGCCCATAACGGCAGTTTCTTCTTAACTTCTTTCCACTGCTTTGCTATGCGACTATTCATAGAGCCGGTCGATACGCTGCTTCAGCTCAGTGGTATGGTTGAACACCAACAACTTCCCAATCTACTTATCAGCAGCAGCCATTCGCTTCGATAGATTCCGTTCTTCCTGTTTCCACTCTTCACTAACATCGGAGGTACCTTTGAATTGCTGCAGGTCCATGACTAATCGTTAAATATTGAATATGAAGCAGCACAAGCTCAGGGAGAAGTCGAGTTCTTTGAAGAAATCGAAGGGTCCGCCGACGAACATGCCTAAAGCTATGTCAGTTAGGGAGTTACCAAAGTATGCACAGGGCAGCAGCGGGAAAAAAAGCCTTAAGGACACTAAAAGGAAACAACCCAACAACAGCAGCTCTATTGAACAAAGGGTCGCCAATATCAAGCGAGGCTTCGTCGAGCTGGAGAATAAGCTATCTCTGCACCAACAGTCCCGAACGACAGGGCTGGGAAACTCCGATGTTAAAAGGCTGTTAGACAGCGAAAGTAAGCTCTCACGAACGCGCAGAGACAATAATGAGCGTACCCCGCACAAGTGCGTTTTCGAGAAGGCAGTGTACAGCCTGATTTCGATTATTGACCAGCAGAAGTTCGAGATCGACCACCTACGAAAGCAGCTACAGAAGAGATGCACATGAAGGTGACATAATTCATGGCTTGTGGGCGAAGGAAAGTGTATGGTAGTGAGATTTATGGGTCAGGGTCCCTAGCAGCAGCAATTGTTGACCTGTGGCGGGCTATTCTCGAATTTTATTAGGGTACGGCCACACTGTAGCCACAGGTCAAGGTTATTTGGAACTACGATGCCTTCTCGCAAGCGAACCAGTGTCCCGAATTTTGATGTTTTATCGCTGAGATACACTCGCCCTTTCCGCAATGTGAGTGAACTATGATGCCTACTCACACTGATGTCGTTGATCTTTACATGAACCTACTGACCCCTTCCTAGCTTTGTCTATACATTTTAGCAGAGCTTCGTAATGCATACCGACATCTTCTTACCGTCTTATTTGACTTGGGTACGTTCCAGCACGATATAAGGCTCTAGAGGCTTGGTAAATTCGAATACGTCAAAAGTGCGGCCTCCATGGGTATACTGATCCGCTAAATCACTTGCACAAATTTAGCATCGCAGGTTCTTCCAACTGTAGTAGTTAGCCATCGGATAGATCTTTTTGGTGACCTTCGTTTCTAACCACTCCCGAAGGCATAGCAAGTGAATGTACTCCAAGGAGCCTTTGCAGTTACAAGGGGCAATCAGAGGGTTCTGCTAACTTGGATCTCTTGCGAAACAGATTCTGCACTGGGGAAGACACCGGTTGCTGCCTCTACTGTTTTCGAGCTTTGCTGCTGAAGCCCGGAGATTTTCCTCGGTATAGAAGGTTCCTGCTTAAGCAGACGACCTGAGTGGCTATCTTGCACCTCGGAGCCCGATCTCTCTGACCTTGAACTCGACCCTACCCATCCTCACCAAGTCGCCAACTGTCAACGGTACTTACCGGTCCTGCTGCACGGCTAACCAGAGTTCATCTATTTGCTAGTTGTGGTTGGGATTGTGCCGGGGTTGTAAGACTGTTGTCTCCTTCACTCCGTAACGTATTTCCATGAGTACTTCATAGTCCTTAACAGGTAGTTCGTTAAAGACGACGAGGTTGAGGTTGCGCATCAAGAAACCTGGACTCTTAACGTTAAAGAGCCTTTCATCGAGATCAGTGCAGTAATAGTCGAATAGCTGGTGACTCTCTTTCTGCCATGTCTGTGTGACGATGCGCAGACCTTCCTCGGGCTTTGGCATGGATGTGGAGTTCCCCATGTTCTGGCCAGGAGTTATTATTATTATTAGCCCAATATGCAGTTCCGATCACCAACGGAAAGTCCTTTAGAAATAGTCAAGTGCCAGCTGTCCAATTGACCTTGTAATGTTAATTTCAGTAAGGAGAATTATTTCGATTTGGCAATCGCTCTCACCCTCATATTCTGCCACAAAGCTTATAGGGATACGAGAACTCATACACAGTCTGACAAAATATTATTATTATGTCACAAGACCCTGTACCCGCCAAGCTGGTCATCGTTGGTGATGGATGCGTCGGAAAGACCTGTGTTCTCATCAGGTACTGACTAGTTTCTACCAAGCTACACTACGGACACGTTCCCCACAGACTACGTGCCCACAGTATTCGAGAACTATGCAGCGACTGTAAAGGTCGACGGCACTATGGTCAATCTCGGCTTATGGTAGTTGATTTGGTGATGTAGGGACACCGCCGGCCAAGAAGAGTACAATAAGTTGCGTCCACTTGCCTATCCAAACTGCGACGTCTTCTTGATTACGTTTTCAGTGGTGGATCCACCAACGTTTGTGAATGCTCGCAAAAAGGTACTTTACGTACTATTCAGTGGTATCCTGAATTGCACGAGGCCTGCCCAAACGTTCCTAAAATCTTTATCGGCAACAAGATTGACTTGCGAAATGATGCTCGCTCCAAGAACAAGGATCCAAAGAACGCACCAATCGAGAAGGAAACTGCCAAAAGAATCATCGAGGATGAGTTCAAGTGTCGCTATTTTGAGTGTAGTGCACTCACTCAGTAGGGGCTCAAAGACATCTTTGACGAGGCCATGCGCATGGTAATTCGCAAGAAGGCTCCTGGAGCCAGTAAGAAGATCGTTAAGCATGAAAACGGTGAGGATACGGCAAGCTGCAAGATGTGCAATCTGATTTGATGCGTAGCAGGTAATATCGCTTGGAAGCGTCAGTCCACTCCGTACTTGGTGTACAGGCGCATCTTGTCAAACCTGTAGTCGAGGTATAGGTAGTTGATAAGGTTGACTGTGATGCCGGTGACCCAGGGGACCATTAACATTGCGATGGTAATGTGGTTCGGTCGCCATTTGTTATGAGCCAGTTGACCTAAAAGTGGGAGCGCTCCCAACAGTTACGAGGTCCTGCGGATGTACAAACCTTTTGTGAACTGTTTATTCATGTATGACCGATCAGCTTCGGAGAGACGCGGATTGAAGTATAGAGCTGCCATTCGTGAACTGTCAGGGGTTTGATACTTCATGAGGAAAGGAATATTGAATGTTTCATTAACATCAGAATCCGCTATTCGACACTGCGACGTTCTGGCCGACGGCTACAGCGTTTTGGCCCGGCCCGCCGCTGGAGACTCTGGAGCTTCCTGACGCTCCGACACCATAGGGGCTTGTGTACACGCTGGATGGTGTGCTGTAAGATGGTGCTGAGTTGTAAAAGCTTGGGCTGAAGCCTGAAACGTAACTGGAAAGGAAGGAAAGTCCCTGCCCATCTGAAGTGACGTAGGCAGAAATACCAAGGGACTGCAGGCTCTTTTGAACCTGATCAAGAATGCTCCTTCGGTAGTTATCCTGCTGTTGTACAGGGTCCGGAACTTTTAGTAAAAGGTAACTTGGGGTCGAGACAGTTTGTGAACTTGATACGTTCACAGAAGGGGTCGAAACTGATGTGGTTGACGATACTGTTGAAGGTTGCACTAGATTTGCGTCAGCATAAGAAGGTTGGGCTGGTGTAGTGGCTGGGGGAGTCGAGGTTGGGGAGTTGGAAACAGACGGATCTGCTGATGAACCTGAGGTTTGAAATGTAGAAGTTGTGACGGTTGAGGGAATCTATGATTGTCGGGAAATCGTTACAACTGAAGAATCAGCCCCCGAAGTTGGAGGAGGGGTGTATGGTGGGGTTTGAGGAACCGTGTTAACTGGAGGGGTTGGTTGTGGGGTAGGAGATGGGCTATCGAGAGACAATGGTCCTGCTTCGCTACTGAGAGCGTAAGAGAATGTGGGCTTAGAAGCAGCCGAACTTGATCCACTATTCGATGACCCAGCTCCAATGTCGTTGCTTAACAAAGAAGTAGGAGCAGATCCACTGTTCGAGAGTCTATTTTTTCCATCAGTAGCAACAGCAGACCCTCCGACCCCGAGTCCCACAGAACCTCCTCCGCTGATACCGATTCCCGCTCCTGGAACAGCTCTTCCTGTTCCGTCGCTGAACGCTTTCCCGGAAACTCCGATTGCCACTCCTGCAACACTTACATCAATACCTTGCGAGGAGCCACTGATGGTCGAACATTTTTGTTGGGATGAAACCCAGACAGTTCCGGCTGGACAGCTCGTCGAACCGGCTGCGCCGGATGCGTTGACACCTTGAGCGACTCCGACCGAGGCGAAAGCGACAAGAAGCGCCCAAAGAATTGCAGTCTTTCTCATTTGTTATTATACTGAAGGTCACCTTTGCAGTTTAAATTGGCTATCGTGATATTATTGCCGCGTGCGTCAGCAAGCCCAGCTCTTCCTAATTGCCTCCAAACTGAAGCCATGAGGCCGACCGGACAGTTCCCATCAAACCGAAATCATTTTCAATGGAAAGTCATCGGCAAAGGGATGAAGTGCCAACCTCTTGCAGCTGCTATTTTAATTGAACATCGTTCGATCAGGCTGATTATACGCACTAATACGAATATCCAGTGAGAGGTTCGTTGTTGAAAACGCCTGCTATGGGTTGGTCGTTAACTTTTTGCAGGATTTCTCCAAAGCCGATGTGTTTCGCTGAACTGAAACTCCTTCAGATACAATCATTAACTCTTCAGTAAAACCACTGCCAATTCGCACTCAACGGAGGCGTTCTTTCTCTATGCGGTATATACTTCGGATTTCGCGGCACTTCACTAACACACTGTCCGAGATGTAGTGACTACGATTCAGCTTTTCTTCGTGGGAACGTTGGTGTGCACGAATGGGTTCCTTGCAGTATTACCTCAGGTAGGGCAATAGCCGGTTTCCACGATCCTTATCACTGTCGACTCGAGTATGGATTGGATGTTTTCGAATCTATCCTTTATCTGCGAGTAGAGCTCGAGGATTCGAACGTGGTTGATCCTGAACAACAACAGATTGATCCACTTCTGTGTGGAGGTACGGCAATTCTGTATCACATCGACCCATCGTTTTTTAGAGATCATTGAGATGCCGTCTGGGTACTTTTCTCAAACTTTTGCTCGGAGAGCTGTACAGACCGATGAGGTCGTTAGCCCGCTTCTCATGGTTGACCCAATCGGCAAGCACTTGCCCATCGAAGAGTAAATGCCTTTTTGGTATTAAATTGGATGCTTCAGCTCGCTTCTTCGACTCTCTCTTGCTGCGGCTTCGCTCGAGAATGAGCCTTTGTTGCTCTACCCGACCAGCTTCTATATGATCGGTGCAGAATATTTTTGTCTAGATTGGTTAGATGATAACTGCCTACTTTTCCTTTGCTCGTTGTGGCCTCTATGCAATACGAGTGTCCCCATCAAACGAAGGTTTGCGTGGAGATGCTTCAACAACTGCAATGATAAACTTGCTCTGGCGATGCTTGGATGCCCGATTATTGGTTCCAGACAGTTCAGGTAACACCATGGAGGTGTCCTTGACAGTCGAGAGACTTTCATTGGGTCGATTGTCCCTCCACAACTGCTTATTCACCTCCATAAATCTTCTATAGAGCTCTCCAGCGGTTCCTGCAGTCATCCAGTTGAACCCCACCTCACATTCCATCACTGGCAGAACGTTTTGGTAGTAAGGTGAAGTTAGTACCCCTCGAAGGCTCACCGGCCGACCCATGTCCGTTGGATGTTGCACCCTGCGAGTGTTCATATAAGATTACAGGAAGAACTCAGCATTGCAGTAACTGCGATAGGTACCAACCGTACTTAGAAATGATGTGCGTGTTATATTCCTACAATGCAGCGACGCAATGAGCTGCCAAGCATTGTGAAGAACAAGACTGGTAGTCACAACAACATCGTCCGGGCCATTAACGGGTTGGTAGACTACTCACACTACAAACGACGGCTACTAAGCGGACTGAAGGTTAAAGTATAGGAAGGATCCCCATTGAGCAAACGCAGTTAGAGCCGGAAGCTCAAAGTATCGGATTCACCGATGAACCAACTGGAACACTACAACCGCAGCGCGACTCTGAACAAAGTTGATCTAGTTATGCCGAAAATTGAAGTGTAGGATCGCAGGCCTTTCGCATTGAGATTATTTCGGGGAAAGCGAAGGTAAGGGGATTCCATCCAACGGTAGCAATCTGTCGAAGCAGGCTCCTTTAAGATAATGATGATGCTGGAAAACCTTTACGATATCAAACAGCAGCAAGAAAGACAGTACTCATAGCTGCGAAAAATGCATATTTCGGTGATGCGTCGAGACAAGTCAAGACAGCTACAGGATCCTTTTATGTATATAGCCCGAAGTCAACCAGGTCACCCAGAAGAACAACGTCGAAACCAAAGCGAATAATTGATGCGAATGTAAACCAAGAAGAGCTTCAACTCGAAGGACAGGTCGTCATCATAACAGCCCACTATTGAGCATACCCAATCCTCTGCCGATAGGAATGATTTACCCATAACGCCCAGCCTCGAATCTCTACAACCAGACGACCTGAGGCCATGGGCAACAGCCATAGAAGAACACGAGCAGGATGACAATGAATCTGAGTGCTTCTGAGTGCTTCTGACAGTGTTTTCTCGTCATAGTGTACGTAAATTTAAATGCAGGGAGTGTTCTCCGGTGAGAGTGGGACTGGCTACCTTCTGGAGTTTATTCTCAAGAAGAATGAAGTGTTGAGCGAGACAGTTCAGCATCTAAGCAGCATCCCAGACGTGTATCGAAAGTGTAGCGTGCTTCTGAATTCTGTCCAGGAGGAGATCGAGCAGATAATCGAAGAAATTCGTGACCATTTGAAAGGACAGTCCAGCAGCTGCCACAGCCAAATTAGCAACACCAATGATCACGATTATGTGATCTAGTTTTACGATGGGAAGGTGAGGCAGCTGGAAGACACCATCGACGAACTTACAAGTCAGAACGAAAAAGAAAATCGCAGAAGTCAGGAAGTTCTCTCATAGCTTTCTAACGTTGAAGTTGAACTGAAGAGCCTTAGGGAAGCATTGAGCATGAAAGAGAGTAGTCTAAGACGGCTGCAATCAGCTGAAGTTGGATAGCTGTCTGAGCTAAGACAATCAACCTCCCAGCTCCAGGTACAGCTGAAGGAAAAGGAGAAGCTGTTGTACTAAGCGACCACAAAGGTGAATCAACTGACTGAGCAAAAGCTCCAGGCTGAGCGAGAAACGCGCAATGAAAGAGCGAACTACACCATGAAGGTCCTGGAAGTTAATAAGTGTCTTGATGATACCAAAGGAGAGTTTCTGAAGTTGGTGAGAGAACTGGAACTGGAAAACGAGTCTCTTAAGAAGGAGATTACTCGTTGTGAAGATAGGTTGATAGCGAAAGAGCAGGAGTTGCAGCTAGCAAGTAGTAACCTTCAAGAGTGCCAACAAGCTAGGGAGAAGCTCATTGACCAGCTGTAGGCTGGCAAGCTGGAACTCTCAAAACTTCACAGAACTCTGGATAAGAGACTCCGATAGCATAACAACCTTCTCGAGGAAAAGAAGGATTGCGATATCCAAATTGAACGGTTTGAGCAGCGATTACAGGAGATGAGTGAGGACATCGATCGGAGAGTGACCAACAAATCCGAGTAAGCAGACCTGCTGGAAGCCGAGAACAAGCAACTGACGAGCCTGCTGGATAAGTTGCAGCAGCACTGCAGGGATACTGAACGAGCACTATCCCTCGCTCACCTCAAACTCGAAGATCTCGAAAAGGAGAAGAGGTTCCTGCTGGATGAGCTTGACCATAAGCGCAATGAAGTAAAGATAATCGATAGCAAGTTTGCTCAGAGTAGTGCCCATCTATAAACATGCGAGAAGGAGCTATGCAGTAATAAGTAGCGACTGTTGCAAGCTGAAGAGGCGCAATAAGCGCTAGAATGTCAGCTGAAGGCTCAGTGCAAGATCCTTGAAAGAGAACAAGCACGCTTCCAACAGGACAAGCTCAACATCCGGCAGCACTACTAATCGTCAATTGCAGAACTGGTAAGAATCAGTCACGAACTGGAGTCGGACTTACAGCAGACCGGTAGATTGTTGCGCAACAGATAGTTAGAGCTGGAGGAGTTGCGCGACCAGCTTAAGAATGACAGTGGGTAGTCATCGTAACTGCACCTTAAACTGAGCAATCTTCGCAGAGAACTTTCGGAGCAGGAAAGTAAACACCAGCAGCTCAAAGTCGACAAGTGCTTATTAGCAGAGGAGCTGGAGGGACTGAAACGTCGGAATGAAGCACTGGAGAAGAAGCTGAGCACTGCAGAGTCATCATCCTAAGAACTCAACCAGGCACGTGAATAGTTACAGAAGTGTAGCTCTCGCTTGGAAAACTTTGAGCGGTAAGTCACACAAGTAGAGGCGCGGTGCCGTAGGTAGCAGTAGCTCGCGAAAGCAGATTCCAGCCACAATCAAAGAAACATTTAGTAAAAACTAGCGAAGGTTCACGAGCAATTGAACCTGCGTAATTTGGAAGTCGCATAGCTCACCGCTAGGAACCGGAAGTTTGAGGAGGAGAACAACCAACTGCGACGCACCACTGCAACTGAGCGAAGCCGTATGGAAGCCCGCCTAAATGAACTGGAATCAATCCTTCGAGAGAAGAGCGAGTTCCAGTCACGAGTGCAACTACTCTATAGCTGACAACACTTCAACATCGGACGAGTTAATAATATTATTATGTCGTAGAACTTCCGCCTCTTTCAGACCTTGCTTGTGCTTCAGGCACTTCTGACGTCTGCACACTGCGGCTGCGTATACTACGTGAACAGCACAAAGTTTCCAAACCCGGTGGATGACCCCACCCCATTTATCGTGAGCGATACCAATGTGTGTGCTGACTATCGCGGCAAGCCGGGTTGCTGCAACGATTTCACCAGCGACGTGCAGGCAAGCAGCTACGGTAAGATCGATACCGTCTTCGGTAATAGCGGAGGTGGCTGTGACATTTGTGGACTCAACCTCAAACGATTCTGGTGTGAGTATGCGTGTTCACCAAGACAGTCGGAGTTCATGAGTGTAGGCGACTATGTCACTATACCGAGCCCTTCATAACCTACTAAAAATGTGACGGTCGAGACCGTTGAACTTTGGGTGGAATCAGAAACGGCTTGCAAATTGTTCGGTTCATGCTCGAGGACAGCATATGCCTCTCAGGTGAGTGCTATGCAAACACCGGCTGGGTTCCTGACCTTCCAGGGAACCAATGCAGTCGATGATGGCATCCAAACTATCACCATCAAATTCACAAATGACCCAACAAAAGGACTTTTCATGACGGATCTCGACAGGTGCGACAAAGACGTAACCGTCGATGAGCCAATGCATGGCTTCAATCTCACAGGAAACTGCTCTTGCAACTCGTGTAAGTAGCGGTGTCCATCAAGCTCTGAATATGTACCCACAAGTGCCCTTCAAGGATTCAATTGGCAACTCGTGTCTATTGTCTGGGGAGTTACCATTGCTGTGTCTCTTGGTGTTACAGCCTATCGATGGAACCGTAAGCGAGCAGCAACCAATCGTTGATGATTCATGGTCTTTGCTAGTTTCAAACTCACATATAAATGCTGGATCGATCAGTAGATCGGGCGGTCAGTCATTTCATAACCTCGGTTGCCGGCCATGTGCTGTCCTGACATGTCATTGACGTGGACGTTGACATTGATGCCACCGCCCATATTGGCATTCATACTCATACCGCCAGTGTTGACATTTGCATTCGTGTTCATACCCATGTTTGGTGGGTTCATTGGAGGAGGGTAGTTGTTCTGCATGCTCATTGCGTGGATGTTAAAGTTCGCGAAGGTGTTAGGGAGTGCAAACACACACAAAGGCATGACTGTAGGAACCCAGTTGCTGCTGAAGGTGGGTGGTAGTTGGTACTCCCGGATATTCGGGAAGATTATCTAAATTAGGAGGTATTGTACAATGCTCAATGAGACTGCTGGAATGGCACTGCAACATTCGCAGATGTCGAAGTTTAACCGAACATTTAGGTTGAAGAAGCTTGTAAGCAGCTTTCCTGAACATGTCGGCTTGAGCTCCTTGTTTGAAACCAGTTTGAAAGACTATTTCATGGCCTAGTTGCCTTCCATCCTTCCCCCAGCGGGTAATCCTTGCGTTCGTTTTGTAAACACATTGTAAGTGTCGGTATCGCTGGCAGATCCCGCCCGAAGTGTAACTGTGTTGACCACAGCAATATCGACACCCTTTATGTTGGCTTTGCACTGTGAGTTATCGATTTCAATGATCATGCGAACATCCTCATTCTGCATGTAGCCATCCTTCTCGAAGTGCACCTTCATCGCTGCAGTTCCCTTGCCAATACAACAACTGGTATTATCCAACATAGTACCAAGATGTGACAGTAGTAGTTGAGCTTTTGCTGGCAGCATTGATCTGTCTGGTCTACCTCATTGTAATTTCGATAGCATGGCTCAGCTGGAACATGGGGTTGGTTGGTTCGATTGCAGCAGTCATGTGGTAGACGATCTTCCCCTTCTTCTGCGGGGTGTAATACTGAATCAGTGCAGAACTACGTTGAAGCTAGCGGGCCACCCCTCAAAGGTTTTGAATGAAATTGGGAAACTATACTGGCCTGGCCCAAGGCCATTACATGCGTACACCATAGTCTTAGCGCTGGTGAATACATTGCGGGTATCGTGGTAACGCATCTTGAACACCCTACCGTCAGACTTACGGATGTATTTTGGCCGATGATCGACGTTTCTGAACTCAACTTCATCGACATCAGACACATCGAAGTTCTACCTTACACTCACTTTACATCTCTGTTGACGATGTGGTGTGGCGGGATAGCTGCGATCGGGTCGGGTCTTGGCGGCTGTCCCTCCACCTGAATTGGTCTGATGATCTCCTCCTCAACACTCATCTTGGCACATTCATAGCCAGTGAATTTCAAGGAAATGCCCGTTGAAGGAAGTGGTTGCACAACATTCACAAGGATGTTGCCGTTGATGGTATCACCTGCAAAGTAGAATGGCTTGTCTATCTGGATGAAGAAATTCGCCATATGATAAAGATTTGTTTCTAATGGCTAAGTTGAGTAAAATTCAGCCCACTGATACTCTTCAAGCCATTGGCGGCATGCTGAGCTTTGTTGGCAACTATTATATAATCTTGATTGTCCCGCCGAAAGGAGATGTTCCTATCACTTTTCAAGGTAGGGCAGCTGGAGAGTGGGAGCAAGCCGTCTTCTGCCAAGGTTATGGTGACGCTATATCGGAGCCCGCATGTGGCTAGCTGTGTGTTTCGTGCGCTCGATGATCTTTCGAAGACAATAGTTCTACGCATGCTTTGCGGAAACATTACCCTTCACGAGGGACACATGAACTATATGGTCCTTGAAGGCAAGGATTCAAAGGAGCTCAAGGCTTCTCTAAGGTAGCTGGAAGATATAGCTGTAATGCGGAAGCTTGGTGAACAGTATAGTCTAAATGATAAGTTCCGAGCAAGCCTGTAGCGCTTCATAACTGATTCTCAAGAGCTTCCTTCGTTTCCAGTCCCTCCATAACTACGGGAGGAGAATAGTGCACCATTGCATTATCTATTGGAGGAACCTCCAACGGAAACAGTCAGACATTTGCTTGTCCAAAGCAATCTGATAACCTAACAGGGCAGTATAACCAGGGATGGGTTCGGATTTTTCCTGTCGGATCTTTCGACACAAGTGTGTATCCTGATGCAGTCATACGCAGTTGCTAGAGGTATTGATCGATGGGAGCAGATCCTGGAACTGAGTTTACTTGAGAACGACCGGGCGTACGTAGCCTCGAGATGGGACCAGCGACTCTTGAAGGACTTAGAATCTCTCATGTTTGTAACAATGCTGGAGTTGGACATCAATGGGAAAGCCGAACTATTGGTCAGGGTCAACAGGGTGTTTCGGCACTTTAGCTTTACTCAACCAGATGTTGACTTAAGCTTAAAGTGCGACATCATAGTGGAGACCAACTTCAAAATTTATGCACACATCCGTGCCGCAAAGGACCGCCGTAACTACGAAATCCTGAAGCGTATTCTTGAACTGTTCGTGCACTTATAACATACTGACACTGATTTCCAAGAGCTTATTGTGGGAACACTGACCCAGGAGAGCATTCGCCAAGCCTATAGCAAGCGCATAACCTCTGGTCAGATCCTCGAATTCTTCCGAAAACATACCGATCCCAGCAGGTTAGAAGAGGCGGAGAAGAAGACCCAGGTCCTCAATAAGAACGATGTGGTGTACAACGAGAAGCGCTAGAAACTTAAGTTTCTGAAGATCTATTCGAAGGAGTAGCGTGATATCATCCCCAACAACGTCATACAGGAGGTTAAGTTGTGGGAAGAGATGCAGGACAGCCGGTTAATGATTGAGGAGGTGTAAGATTCAGACATTGAATGAGAATATATTTTTTGCGACGATACTAATCAGAAACCCCTGCCATCTGTCATCTCGAAACCTCCTCCCATCATCGGCTGTTCGGTCATTTCCATGTTCATACCCATGCCATTATTGTTCATGTTGAAGTTAGCTCCACCCATGTTGGCGTTCACGTTCATGTTCATTCCAGCATTCATGTTGGCATTCATTCTGTTCATGTTCGAGTTTGCCATACTGTTTGCCATATTGTTTGCCATGTTCATGTTCTGGTTAGCCATATTGTTGGCCATGTTCATGTTGGCATTCATCATATTGTTGGCCATATTCATGTTCTGGTTCGCCATGTTGTTTGCCATGTTGTTTGCGATGTTCATCTGCTGATTGGCCATATTATTAGCCATGTTCATATTGGCATTCATATTGACTGGCGGCATCGGTGGTGGGGGAGGTGGTGGGAAGTTGTTCTGCATGGCCATGGCGTTGATATTGAAGTTCTCGAATGTGTTTGGAAGCACAAAGTTACAAATAGGCATGAGCTTTGGTGCCCAGCCAGAAGTAAAGGTTGTTGGTAGTTGATAGGTGCGGATGCTGGGGAAGATAATCTGTGTAAATCAAGACATTACGATTCGGATTCCTGCTGAGGGAGTAGTTCCACAACAGTCGCAGGTGACATCGTAGCCAGTTCGCACAGTCAAATCAAAGTGGCTTGATAACAGTTTACCAGAGCATGTTGGTTTGATCTCAGTATTGGCCATCAGCTTGAAGCCTTCCTTGATGGCCTCGTTGCCAACCATCTTGGTTCCAGCTGGCAGCCCAGCAATGTTCTTGGATAGCACGTTATACGTATCCGATGTTGATGATTGGGCCGATCTTAGCCCTACAGTGTTTGTGACGGATATGTAAATGCCCGTAATGTCGACAGTACACTGCGAATTATCCACTTCAATGATCATCCGCACATCCTCGTTCTGCATATAACCATCCTTTTCGAAGTGGACATTAATGGCTGATGTTCCCTTCCCGATGCAGCAGCTGAATAGCAATAAAGCATTACCAAGAAGTGATAGCGCTGGATGATCTCTTTGTCGCTGCACTAATCTGGCGGGTTTCTCTCATCGTAATCTCAATGGCGTGTGCCATTTCGAACTTAGGGTTAGTTGGTTCGACGTTAGCAGCCAGCCTGTAGATAATCCTTCCTTTCTTGCGTGGGGTGCTGTACTGAGGTAGCCCAAGTTATTACCTCAAAACTGGCAGGCCATCCCTCGAAAGTCTTGAAAGAGATTGGGAAGCTATATTGCCCGGGAGCAAGGCCATTACAGGAGTAAACCATAGTCTTGATCGACGTGAAAACATTGCGTGTCTCAAAGTAGTGCATTTGGAAGACCCTCCCTTGGGATGTACGAATGTATTTTGGGCGATGGTCGTATTCAGTGTTATCGGCCTCCTCAACATCAGACACATTGAAGTTCTACGTAAACTTTGAATTACATCGGAATTGTAGATGAGATGGGGCGGGATGGCAGCAATAGGATCAGGTGGTGGTGGCTGCCCTTGAACATGGGGAGGCCTGACAATTTCCCTGGAGGTGTTCCACTTGACACATTCATA
>ERZ724508.379-NODE-379-length-31897-cov-5.437912_pt1 | contig 31897 bp, 47 predicted proteins | sample MGYA00376041_ERZ724508 | MGnify/ENA primary metagenome ERZ724508 (study PRJEB28724, sample SAMN07190887) | wastewater metagenome | isolation source: effluent of sewage treatment plant in Hong Hong | place: USA: Christiansburg, Virginia | collected 2016-03-01 ...
TCAACCTGCTCATCAACCTTCTCCTATTGGTGGTTGGACTCATCGTTTGGTTGCTATGGCTCCATATCCACCTGATCGGTCGGTTCGGCGCTCATAATTTGATTATACATACGATGCTAGTCATCGGGCTAGTGTTAGTGGTGACAGCGCTGTTAGCCACTCTTCCTCTTGTCCTGAAGTACCTGCTTTGGCGAGCTGGGTTCAAACACGTGCAGCTTCGATACATCCATCCGCTTCGCATGGCAGGATTCTATATTGTCAGGGACACACAACTTTCCTACGTAAGACGCATACACTTTCAACTTAACGATCTGCGACTGTGTACGTTTCAACTGATGCGCAGACCTGCGACACCGAAAGCTTGTTATTGAGTTAACCCAGCCTCAGCTAGTCCTTGAAGCCGACTCACGCATGTTCGAGGAAATTGACTTTCTTCGACCAAGGCAGTAGGCGAAACTGCTGAACAACCTTCAGAACATACTGATGGAAGCACTGAAATACTTCGTAGGCTACATTGGCGTACGTTCTCAGAAAGAAGCAGTTTCTGGGATGGCAACAAGTCAAACATCCTGGACTAACCTGTCGGCATCCTTAAAGGGTCTGTGTAACTTCACACTTATGCTGCTCACCCAACTCGTCGAGGTGGAGATTCGGGAGTTATCAGTCGAATTCACTCCCTATGAACCCGAAAAGCATACGGGTTCTACTACAAACGATCTGCTACGCCAGAAAGCGCTCGCTGACTTTACCCTGCTGTCTGAGCTGCTGACACTTCGGTTCGTGCTCAACAGCACACAGGATTTGGAGTTTACGCTGGAGGACGAGTGCATCCGAGTATAGCAGCTCTCCGTGAAGTACCGAGAGCTGTACAAGACGATTCTGCAGATCAAAGGAACGAAGTTAGTGATGCAAATGCCGTTCACTTTCTCCTTTGGACAGTCACTCAGCAAGAGCCGAATCGACTTGACAATTCAATCGGTGCTGGTTGATGTTGTGCCCAGCAACTTTGATGAAGTCTTCGATCTTGTGGTACCATGCAGCATAATTCTAGTTCGCAATCCGGTTCTTCAGTGATCTCCAAAGAAGGTGCAAAGATTTAGCTCACAAAACCAACGCCGAACCCGAACTCATCAATACCGACCTGGTAAGTGAACATTCAACTTCGGAACAGGTAGTACCACTCAAGAGTTCGGGATTCTCTGAGTTCAACATTCTCATTGTGGAGGTTGCCGTTAGACTTACGGAACTCTACGAACCGGGGGTGGACAGTCTAGAATGCTAGCCCTACCTCAGCAGTGTGTCTGAACTTGTCGCAACTGGCAGTAACTTCACTATGAAAATCCTCCCGAATTCTTCGACTGATGATCTGCACATCCACGTCAGACAGCTGCGCCTGCAGATCGGCCTATACGAGCAATTGGCTGAAGTGTTCAAAGTTGAACCTTTCGAGTTCCAGTTGAAGCGTAATAGTTCAAATCAGCTGTAAAAGTTAATAAACCACGGCGATGTGGATGTCGAATCGGGACCGCACGTCATCGCCTCACTCGCTAAGATATTTCGGTTGATAGTGCGCACAAGAAGGTAGCACTACGACCTGGATAACTACTGGAGTACCATCGTGTACTTCCTCGAGAGCAACAGCCAAAGTTGTCGGTAGAATGCTTAGCACATTGCTAACAAAAGTTTGGATGAAGACGAGGTGCTGTTGATATTCCGAAGTAGTAAGCAGCCCACCGTTGAGCAGCATACGATCGAGCCAAACAATACCCTTGAATATGTCATCGGCCGTGCAACCTTCCGAATTAAGATTCGAAAGTTGGAGCATCGACTGGAGCTCCAGCGCTTCAAGTTCCGTCGAATCGTAAGTTCCTATTGAAATGTAGTACGAACGCAGTGTTGTTCTCAACACCGTTGGGCTGGCCAGCCTAGAACTCAAGGTCGATGCCACGTTGCTAAAGGAGTTCGAGATGGGCCCCACCGAACTCTACGTAAAGCAGACACAACTCTTGGATTAGTGTAATTTGTTGCTAACACAGGCAATCTTTTCATCAATGGACTGCAATTGCAGCAGAACTAAGAGACTCTCGTGGAGTACCTAACCGGGTTTCCACTCGTCAAGTCACTCCTGCAGATAAGCACCAGCCATCGCACTTCAGCCTTCAAGTCCAATTCCCAGAGCTTTCATATTACAGGCTTCAAGCTGCGATATCTCTTAGCCATTTTAGCCATCGATGAGACCACTCTGCAGTTTTAGGAAATCGAACCAGATATGAAGCAGGTCAAGATTCATGTGAGAGGCACCACCGCATCGTTGGAGAGGGATACTTAGATTAAGAGAGCGCGATTCCATTTTGTGGACCCATCCAATATCAAGCAGGTCATGCAGCTTTTGTCGGTAGGGTCAGTAACAATCAGAAGCCAGCTCACCGAAGGGCCGACCAAGATGAAGTACTACATGTCAATTCGGGATGCCAAGCTGACAATACCAAAGGAATTGGTGGCAGTCGGGTTAGGACTCCAACACTGCATATCGACAGCAAAGAATCTAAGTCTGTACCTCGAAGCCTACATACGGAATATCACTGACGAGCAACTGCGGCTGATCCAACTCAACCAGCAGAACAAGCTACAGTTCTCCGCTAACCTCGAAGTGAAGGTGTTAGGACTGACGATTGTGGTGTAGGACAGTGAGTGGAACACAGTATTTCTAAACTACCAACGGACAGTGAGGGAGTATCTGAGCAATCAAACCATCTACAACGAGCAGGAAATCATCAATGAGCTGAACCGCAGGAAGCGAACATACGGACTGGTGGAACTCAGGATCAAGGAACTCAGTTGCTAGCTGTCACCAATCGAAGACATACGAACCGTTGAAGACGCAGAGCTCTGGAGCACTGGTCTGGGAAGTACGAACTATGAGCAACAGGATGTCGCTCATTACCACCATAGTCGGTTAAGATTGGCAGTCGAAAAAGCAGTGCTTACCATCAGAGATTACCCCTTCGAAGTGTTGAGCATTAGTTCGGTGAGTGCTGAAGTAAAGTTGGTAAGGTGCACTATGAAGCCCACCTACCAGTAGAATTGTGCATTCTATTTTCTCAAGGGTGATGCTCTCGTTGGAGAAGTTGCTCTAACACTCGGCCTGAACATGAGCTCAGCTTTCCAGGAAATTTTTAAACGCACACTGGCCATTCTTGCTGGCTTTGAAAAGAGTAAGCAACGCCGACAAGAGGAATCTCTCTGGCTTGACGAAATCAACAAGCTTCGGAACCGGCAGCCCATCGACTAGCCTCTCCAGACGACTGAGTACACTCCCTACTGGGAGATAGTTCGCTCCAGGTGTTTCTTTTCTGTGAGTCTCCGTAAGAGAAAGGACACGAAGGTGAGCATCCTTACAGGAATCTACCCTTACAACACAGAGTCTCTTTGCATCACCATCAAGTAGATCTACGTGCTAATCGGCAAGGAGAAGACGGTGGCTGCTGTGCATGGAATTCAGCTTTCTAAAGAATGGCGTACTGGATAAGTGTTTACCGCTGTCGATATTGGAAGAATTCTAGTAGAGATTGGGATAATCTCCCGTCCTCTCATCCACATTTCGTGCCAAGTAGTCTTCGACAGCGAGCACCGGCATATCGTGCACCTGCGAAATGATTTATTGGAGCATCTTGTGAATCTCAACCAACTTCGAACTGATGTGCTCTTCCTCTACGGCATCAACATCAGTCGCAACAAATCTCGGTTCGGGAGCATTCGGGGCTAGAATGTTGAGGTGTCTTTAATTCGATGGTTTAGCTATGCTGAAATCGCGAAGTTCGCCTTCGATAACGAACTTCAAAAGAATCGCAATACCCTGTCCATTTGGAATATGCTTGAGCGGGTGCAATTTTCAGTCATCCTCAAGGAGTTTAACGTGTTGATGTCACTCGTCGAAGAGACTAACCGTGCACAGTTCTATGGTCAATCAAATTCGAGTGAGCAAACCTAAAATAGAAACCCTCACCCAAAGGCTGACAGTGGACCTCGAACTCCTACTTTCTCCAGCAATCGTTCTGGCTAGAAACAGGGACTCCAATTTCTTGTTGGGCGGTGCAGGCTCAAGACAACGTTCATACCATACTACCGTGAGTCCAATGCTGAATGGGTCATTCGAGAGGGAAGCGGCAAGATCAACACAACAGTTGGTAAGTACTACACTGGCAAAATCCTTCGATTGAAGCAAGTAGAAGGTCTCCTCGCAAGAAAGTCCTCGTGTGGTGAGTAGGAACGTTATCTTGACGATAGCACCCTCCGCCGATACTTTGAAGATTACCCGTTGCTGGTTCCTCAGGAGCAACCCGAAACGGAATAACTCACCCAACGAAACCTGTTCTTTATTTCGGAGGCTCTCGTGTTCATTCGCAACCATATCCACGAATCTAACAAGGGACAACGCCTCATTGTAAAAAATTTCTTCCAGTACGAGCGAGTGAAGGTGGTGCTTTCCAGCGACATTAAACGAGTTCTCACTCGACTACTGAAGATGCCGAGTCGTCATGATTTAGTGGTTCGGACCAACACTCAAAAAGTGGATTTAGGACCGACACAAGCACAGCAAACCGCCCATCGAAGGAAGCACAGCATCGAGTAGGAGATGGTATCCCGCAGGCAGTTCCTTCTTGAAAAGTTTCGACGCTGCGTCAAGATGGTGATCAACAGCCGCAAGAAGGAGAAGATTCTGGAGGTGATTCAAAAGACCCGGCTGGACTTCCTGTTTGTGCTCAACCGTCCCCAGTTCAATATCTTCTACGAGGAGAAGAACTGCCAGCTGATAGTAACGAGTCGCAACAGTTGCTTCATTGAGCTGCGCAAGTAGTTTCTGCCGTACGATACACTGGAACTCGATCCCAAGATATGCTTGCATCTACGGTTCGGCAGCTTCGAGATCTGGACAAGTGATCAATGCGAATAGGTTGTCTGGGTGCAGCCTTCAACGGTCGACGCGTTGCGGGTGAGGCAAGTTTTGGAAGCTGGTGAAACAGTGTTTTCTCTCGTTGATTACTAGTTGCCAGTGTGCGATCTCAACTTTGAAATGACTTTGGAGGAAATTCTCGCATGTAAATTAAGTTAAGAGGAATTGGAAACACGTAAATACCTGTGGGCCAAGGAGCAGCGGATTCGGCGGTTGGTGCTGGAATTGCAGGAGGTGGTATCTAGGATCGACCGCAGTCAAAAACGAATATTGCTAAGCATCATCGAATTCATCATGCTCATGATCTCCAACCGACGAAGGTTCGTTGAGGATGTGAGGATGGCGCATGCGAAGAGCAACGAGCTGAAGATCTACACCAAAGCCAAAGTTCTGAAAAAGCTCATCACGAAGACATCGAAGAGCATCATGGAAAGCACACCAAGGCTGGAGACCAGCTTCACGTTCATCCTAAACCACGCATCGATTAAGCTGCTCAACAGAGAACTCTCCGGTTAGCCTTGCTTTTTGGAGCTGCTCACCGATAAGATTAGTCTGCAGATACGCTAATTCGACTGCAACTATTTCGAGCGAAGCTGCGAAGTCGAGGAAATTCAGCTTGTAAACCCTCGGGAGCCAGAGGGCAGCGAATACTACGTTGTACTGTCAATGACGCACCTCGGCAGCACTGCTGCGACCTTCCAACTGCACTCTTACTACGAGTGGCTGTTCGATAAGGAGGTGGCATGGCCATTCCACAAGCTGCTCACAGTTAAGCTGAACCCCATAAAGCTTCGTTTCAGTGATGAACTGTACGAACAGCTGTACGAATACGCCTTCCGGAACATGGAGGAGCAAGCCATCACGATCAACCGCTATGGTTACCCCGAATAAATCGAGGAATACTACAACCGCATCATCATCGAACCTATTCGCGTGCAGCTGTGGTACCGCAGTAGCAACCTACTCAAACGCATGAATGGTATCAGTGTCACCCTGGAACAGTTCAGCAAAGGAAATCGTTTCGCCATGCGCAAACAAATCTTCGATATTTGGGTGAGGTTCGTGCTGAAGCAACTTACCCGGCAGATTTTCAGTGTGCTGGGGCAGAAGCTGTTTGGAGGGGAGGACGAACAGGACAGTTCCGACGAGGCAGAACACCGATGAACAACTTGTCCATATAGACACTACCATCAAATTAGGAACTTGCTTAGTTTCAGCCTCTCGCCCATTCCTTTGAGCTTTTCGACGACGTATGGACGGTCGATCACTACTTCCTGGGATTTGTCCATCGTCGGTGCGTTGAAGGAATGGTCTTCCATGATCTTTTCAACGAGACTGTGCAGTCTGCGTGCCCCAGTATTTTCGGTGTTCATGTTGATGTCGAAGGCAGCCCGTGCAATTTCGTCGATAGACTACGACTAAGCTAAAGCCTACTTCGTCGGTAAAGCGGATGTTGATACCCTCTCGTTTCATCAAATTCGACTGCTGCATAAGGAGGTTGAATTCCGGTTCTTTTAGAATTCTCACGAACTATGGGCAGGTTATTGGTTTCATTTCCACTCGCACTGGCAGCCTACCTAGGAGTTCTGGGATTAGGTCTGTCACCTTGGTCTGGCTAAAGGCTCCGCTTGCAATGAATAGAATGTGATCGGTACGCACGTCTCCAAATTTGGTGTTGACTGTAGTACCTTCGATAATGGGGAGTAGGTCTCGCTGTACTCCCTCAGTGGAGACTCCCTTGCTGTTCATCACCATGCCTTCAGGCACTGCGAGTTTGTCGATTTCATCTAAGAACACAATACCCTCTTCCTCCATAACTCGTAAAGCTTCCTTGTTAATGTCAATCCTTTCGTACTGGGCTTTGAGCTTATCATTGTATGTGTTGAACAGCATCCCTGCGATTTCCTTGACAGTGCCAGACAGTGGCTTCTTCGGTGGATACGGTCCTGGAAGCGGTAAGTCATCCGGAATGTATGTTCCTGGCAGCAGCGTGATAACCTTGCTGTTATAGACCCCCTTTTTTAGATCCTCAAGCTTGGCCTTCCACAGTTCACTGTCCTTGAGCTCGAGACCTATCATGGAATTGAGAATTTGGTTGTAGATGGTGTCCAGCAGCTTGGCCTACATAGATCGCATCAGCTCGTCCATCTTGTGCTTGTAGATACCGAACGAGATCTTCGCCAAGTCTGCATAAGAAAAAGAGCTTATCTTGGATTATGCTAGAGACATCCTTGCCGACGTAGCCCACTTCTGTGTACTTGGTTGCTTCCACTCGGAGGAACGGTGCATCGGTCAGGTTTGCAAGGCGTCGGGCAAGCTCAGTCTTCCCACAGCCTGTTGGGCCTTGCATCAAAATATTCTTTGGTGTTATCTACTTCTTCAGGTTGTCTGGCAGGCCTTTTCTCCTCCAACGATTTCGAAACGAGATCGCGATTGCTCGCTTCGCATCTGCCTGCCCAATAACAAACCGATCAAGGTACTCAACTACCTTTTGCGGGGTAAGTTAGTCCTCTTTCACATTGGGTTTTGGAAACAGGAGTTTCTTCTGATCACCTCCGGGCAGTTCCTGCATATCATCGAGAAGATATTCCCGGCGAAGAGTAAGCAGCAGTCTTCTCGAACACAGTGGTCGTCCCAGCCTAAACATCAGATAATATTTAAACAAGCAACCAACATGTAGGGAAAGATTTCTCCCATCATGGAGGTTGATGAAGAACCAGGCACTCCTTTGACTTCTCTGATGAAGACATTCGTAGAGGATTCCACACTGGACCGCAACCGACTCGCTTACCTAGAAGACACCCTAACCGAAATATAGCAGCTCTGCAGTGAAGTACAGGCCGAACGTTTACGCTATCAAAAGTACCAACAAGAACGCCTTCATGAAAAAAACCGATATATGCAACTACGCAACCAAGTGGAATCGACTGTGCATCGCCTCACCAGCCATAAAACCGAGTAAATTCAAGCGATGACTGAAAATGCAGTTGTGCAGGCCCAACACTTCCTCAGCCAACGGCCAGGCAAGTAAAACGAAGATCTAACCCGAAAGCCAGCCCTTGCGTTGCGACAGGGCAAGCGCCAACCTTCACAGTCCAAGCGCAAATGAGAGTGAATTCATTCCTTACTGCCTGCATTGCTCTTTCGGTCGTTCTTCTCAAGCAGTGCATAGTTCGAGACGATGTCCACCAGCTGCTTGGTGAATACTTTGATCTCCTCCTTTGACAGTTTGCCGTTGCCGTTGATGTCCAATTCACGAAACAGGTCGAATACTTCGTCGTCGCTTGCCTTTTCCAACTGCAGCTCCTCCGTCATGATGTTCAGCAGATCGCTGATGGTCTGCCGACTGAAGTCAGTGGTGGCCTCGTTTTCCGTGATGCTGAGGAACTTCTTGACGATGGTATCCCTGCTCTTCCTGCTATCCGTCATTAATGTTTATAACCTATGCAGTATCACTTCTGTTTGAAATACTCAGCGGTCAGCAGTTCCTTCTCATCACTTTTCAACACTGCGAACATCTCTGGCTTGATCAGTTCAGCCTTCTTTTCGATCCCCACCTTGTCGAATTCCCGCACTTCCGTGCGACAAAACAGTATTGAAATGTTTTATCTCTCCTTCAGGAACTCGACGAGATAGTGGAAGGTGGATTTCTTCTGTACATCCTCCGAGAATAGAGCATTTGAGTTTTTCATGAAGATAAGCGATTTCTTGCGAGCAAGGAGCGGCAGCTTACGATCAAGCTTTTTATCCAGGAAGTACACTGGTTCGCTTTCGTCTCCTTCCTGCTTGGGGTCGTAGTGTTCCTTCCAATCGACGATGTTGATTCCACCGGGGAACAGATGCTTGCGCAGACATACATTCTTAATGTACTCAATGAACTCGTTGAGCAGATTTTGGTCTTCACATACCAGGCCCATCCGAGAATTTTCTTTGAGCTTACTCAAAAACGCATCCTCTTTGGAATAGAGATAGACCTTGATGATCGATCCTTTCGAGTACGGCATTTCACTCACGAAATCGGTTCTCAATGTGGACGAAGTCGAAGGCTCGCTGGCGTATGATTGTGATGTATCCCTCCTGCGGAGTTCAGTCGCCGATCGCACTAAATCCTCATCCTCTTAGCTCGACAGCACCTCAACTTTGTTGAGCAGATGCAAAAATGCTTCTGGAAGGCTCTCCTTTGGGATTAATTCGAGGATTTGCTTGGTTGCCAGTTCATCCTGTCGCTGAAATTTAAGTCTCTTCTGCAAGCTAGCCACAAAGTACTCAATGATCTTCATTTGGAAGACTTTTTTAATATAGAATTCATGGGGGGTTTGAGACGGGCCAAACGAAAAACTGACGATAGTGCTTGCCAAGTTGGTCTTAGCCAGTAGCTTTGCTAGCCCATGACTACCGCACACAAATATTGTCGAGTCGGACTTCGCCACATAATCGCTCCGAGTTGGTAGCTTCATCGCTAAGTCCGCTGTCTTTATTGAGTGTCTTTGGTTGCTTGTTCTTTCTAAGGGTTTTACTTATGGGTCATCCTCACATTCAATCAGCAGCTCATCAGGTGCGTAACAGCTGTACTCAAACCAGATGCAGATGTAGCGTGACCCTCTTTTCAGTGCGGTCTGTAAATTGCTGATGGTCAGCTGTTTCTCCTCAAAGGCAAGTTCTGTAACCCTCCCTTTGAGGTTGCTGGCGAGTTTGAATTCAACAGACACCCCCAGATTCTTCTCGCATTGCTCGGTGTTCTGCGGGTAGGCTGTCAGCATTGTGAAGATTGGGATGTTCTGCATAACCTCCGCAATTCTGCGTTTGAGCTTTCTGTCGTAGTTGACCACGACAGCGCGCAAGCAGTCAGGAAGGCGATGATTGGCCAGCTTCAGCAACTCCTTCTGAATTTGAATGAGCTCGTCCAGCATCACCAGATATTCGTGATGGGGTTTTGATGAGATACAGTTCAGGAAATTTTCACATCGAATCTTCTTCTAAAGGTAACTGTGCAGGGATCGAAGGTAGCTATCTCCTTAGTTCAGCTGCGTTACTGTGTGGATTCGCAGGTTGTAGTTTTCGTACACCAATAACCTTACAACTTACTTGAGTTGGGTATGATTCTGCTTTATCGGCTACCCATGGCGCTATTTAAGCCGGCTCAGACTATCCTCGTACTGATTGCGTAACTTCATTAGGGTCTTGATCTGTTCCTCCAACCGACGGTCCTGCTGGAAATTTGTTGACATTCCAGGTTGAATCCTCGAAGGCAGAGCTTGGAGAGTAAGCACTCCCATTTCCTCCTTGCTTTCCATCATAGGCTCCAACTGCGTCACTCTCGTCAGCTCTATCAGAAAGATATTGAATTTAGCGACGGTCAATAAATGACCATAAGTATTGGTAGCTCCGGTATTGACGAGTTTAGTGTCCAAGCCGGCTTTCAGCTTGTTGAGCAAAACAAGGCATTCCTCGGCTTTCTTGTCCTCATTCTGTGTGTCGACGGAATGATGCCCAATGCCAATGGGCATTTCAGCTCCGTGATGGGCAATAATAAGCCCCTCAACAATCGACTGTAACTGCAACTCCAGAGCTGCCATCGCCAGCACAGTTTCCTCCAAATCGAGTTCCAACGGATTGCTGCGCTTGTTGACATTCCGAAGGATAACGTTGGTGAAACTCCTATCTATCTTTCGGTCTCTTGCACTGAGGTTGAAGCTGAACGTTAGTACTGTGAGATAGACGAGTTCTCTGCAGAGAATGTCATCGCAGACTTCAGCGACGTGTAGGTTTCTCTTCAGAAACATGTTAAGTTCATCAACGCTAAGCTGAAGAGGTTTCTTTTCCTTAGCCTTGATGGAAAAGCTCAGTGGAAACTCTTTCCTTTCTGCCTGTGTTAACCGGAGGTAGGCACTGATCATAGATGACGGGTTGTTTATTGTACCGTCCACTAGTCTCTGCTCCTGCGTGTTTATTTCGTTGTCGTGAGCGTTGACTAGACGTTTGGCTTATCTTAGAAGCGCCTGGATGAGTTCCTTCACCCTCTCAAATTCCTTCTTCGGAAGCAGAGATAGCTCCACTCGGTACTTGGGGACGACATAATAAGTTCCAGGTTCATTATTTTCCAGCAAATATCGACGGTTGCAAAGCTACGTAAAATTGACCTTGGAAGTGTCTAGCATCATCTCTTTCAAGAGAAAATCGATGCTGCTTTGGGATATGCGCTCCCATTGCGAGATCACCATCAACGCGGTAAAGTATTCAGGTTATTTCGCTTGCAGCTCCTGCAGTTGCTTTTAGAGCTCCGATGCAGGCAAAGTTAGTTCATCCTCGAGGAATTCCTCAAACTTGCCTTTAAAGTCTTCCAACTTCTCAACAGCCCTGCGAAGCCTTCGAGGGTAGAGCTTCTTATCGCTCACTAGCTTTCGACTGTCTAAGAGTTTGAGCCGCTTCCTGAGCAAAGACTTCTCTTCGACAGCCAGCTTCTTCTTCTTCAACTAGCGCACGAAGAAGTCGTAGGCGTCATCGCTGGAAAGTGGTTTGCACTCAAACTTCTCAACATCCTCCAGCTCGACTGGCTTTTCCGATAAAATTACCAGCTTGGTGGAGCCAACCACGAGGTAGCTCACAAGCTCTTTAAGGTCCATCTGACACTGGGTAGCATCCAGAACAATCAGCTGGTAGTTGTGCTTTGTGAGCTACTGCACCTCTACCTTATCGACAGGGCGCATCACCTCCTTCCACTTCTCCTTCCCATCTAGCTGCCGCTTGATCACCAGGTAGTTAATAAGCATAGATTTGAGATATTCCTTCCCAGACCCCTCCTCGCCAAAAATGTTGATGATAAAGCGAGATTTATTCTGCCCATCGCACTGCTTCCTGTAGGCCATGATCTGCGAGAGGATAATCTTCTGGTGCTTCCCAGCCCGTGAAAACCCCTTTTCGTTGGCTATGGAGTATGCACGAAGTAGTTCTGTTTCCTTCATGATGCCAGGCAAGAAGTTAAACTTGAGCAGCGTATCGGGTGTCTATTTCAGTTGGAATCTGGATCTGCATTAACTATGCATTACTCAATGCTGTGGATGTCACCGTTGACGAGATCGGGTTCATTACTGGCGTGGCAGCAGCACTGATTCAACTCTTTCTTGTCCAAGTCAGGACAGGAGGGTTCGTGGACCATTTGAAAGCGTTTGGGACATTTGCAGCTGACAATTCGGTGGAACTTATAGTGATGCTAAGCTAACATTCAACTTACGTTCTTGTAGGGGTTCAGAAAGATTTCATCGGGTTGGATGTGGCGCTGCAATTTCTTCTTCAGCTCAATTTGAAATGTGCAGACCTTCGGGTCATGTTTATGAAAGCAACAGCATGAAAATCTTTCGGTGTATTTTTCATTGCGAATGAGGGATTACAGCGAACGGGAGAAGGCTTCCCGAATTGAGCATTTCTTCAGGAGCAGTCGAAAGAACTCCGTAATGAACCCTTCAGAAATCTCATCTTCGTTCAGGAGGTTGCTGTTGATGAAAATTATGTTCCTAGCGTATCTGCTCAGCAGTCTCTAAGGGAGTTCACGGTTCGTGGTTTGAAGGATCAGCAGATCCACCTTCTCTTCCTCTGAAATAGGAGATAAGCTTGCCGGTAGGCGAACCTTCTCCAACCCCCCATACTTATTCTACCCGAAGATGTAGTCTGGTGCGTTCTCGCGTCCTTGGCTCCCTTCAGCATGCACAACACAATAGAGAATTCGACTGTCCAAGCTCTCCTTCAGGTTATTCTCATTGAATTCCTCAATTTTCAGCCGAAACCCCAAACGAGAGTCCCTGAGTGTGCCAACCATTGAGTTTAGTGGCTTGAGATACTTTACCAGATGGCTGTAGACACCATTTTCTGGTTGATCTTCATACAGCGGTGAACCATACAGGAAAGTAATCTTCGGTAGGGCTTGGTCACGGTTGTTTATGAATTGCTGCTGCCTCTCTTTTTGCCGATTCAATCGAAATTCCGACTACATCAACTGGAGCTCGTTCAGCAGATCAGCCAGCTCCATATTCTCTTCTTGATACTGGAATGTGAAGGCTCTGACATTGATGTGAATCCTCTCCCCCACTGGAAACCTATCACGAAAGTTGGTGGCGAGTAACCGCCAGCTCTGCTCCCCTTCCCCATCCAACTTGTAGTACACAGTGACACTATTGATGTTGTGATTGTTATTGATAATCTGATCCCGGATAAACCTATAGTCGATCGTCATGCCCCCTTTGAACGTTGCCCGAGGCTTAGGTTCTTCGTTGAAGTAGAGCGATAGTTGTTCCTCCTTGGTTGATTTCTTGTTGGACTCCCCCTTAGGTATATTACTATCCATCTATATTGTATAATTTGAATCGCAGCATTCATGGCACAAGAAGCTCACGAAGTCAAGCCTGTCATCAAGATCAAGGATATCTCTGATGACCTGGAAAAGGAAATTATCGACATTGCCAAGTATGCGCTGGACAAGATGCACACCAACCAGGAGATCGCTTCGCACCTGAAGGACGAACTCAATCGAAAGTACAACGGCAACTGGCATTGTTTCGTCGGCAGGAGCTTCGGGTCCTTTGTTACGTATGAAGCCCGCCATTACATGTACTTCTACATCGGGCAATACGCATTCCTGGTCTTCAAGACGTTCAAGACTAGCTGATACGCATTCGTAGAGCTTTGCGCCCGCTAATTAGCCTTGGCACCCCAGAACAGTTTGTGGTGGGATGGTCCCGTTTGGGCAGCACCCGCCCCGACCGACTGTCATAATAATTAAAACGTTCGGTAGAGCTCCTTGGAAGCGCTGCAGTTATACTTCTCAGCTTCCCATAAATTTATTGTTCGATATAATTGTTTTTGATGAAACTTCGTCCTTCAGCGGTAGCTAACGCGGCTCGTCCATTCGTTCAGAGCAAGAACTGCGTCTTCGCGATGTTCAATCGTCTCGCTGAAGCACATTCTGCTATCAATCTCGTAAGAATACCGACTAAACTTAGGGGGCTGGCACACCATCTGGTCTTCCTCCGGCATTCGTTTCCGAGGCACTAAGAAGATACGCCAGTAGCTCATCCGCAGAAAAACACATAACTCACGGTTCTAAGGGGCCTGGAGTGGATTGGGACTCCAAACCTCCCATTCCTCTTAACGACACTATTGCGTCGATCTATTCCCAACGGCTGGACCATCAACTGTGTGCCAACCGTAATGTCCTGGTGACTTCGGGTGCCAGGGAGGCTCTCCACGCCACCGTCAATGCCCTGCTTTCCTAGGGCGACGAAGCCATCGTCTTCGATCCTTCCTATGAGATCTACCGCGAAGCAATAACTGGAGCAAAAGCGACTCCAATTGGAATTCCACTTACCCCTCGCAAAAAAGTACTTGATTATTCTACTTAGCCCACAAAACTCGATATACTTCGTCGAGCGCACCCATTTCGAAGTTGCGCTGAAGATAATTGGGATGTCGATTTCTAGAGACTGGCCAAGTCTATTACGCGAAAAACCAAAGCGATCATTCTCAATTCCCCCCATAATCCCTCCGGCAAGATCTTCTCAGAGAAGGAGCTAGCAATCCTGAGAAGCATTCTTCACGAGCACAAGCAGGTGACCATCATAGACGACCGAGTTTATGAGCACACACAATTCGATTCCTACTACGATATGGAAGTGCCCAGGATCTCCAGCGATCCGGAGATGTTTGACAGAACAGTGACAATCTTTTCAGGTGGCAAATTGCTAAGGACACACGATCTCATGTGTGGCTGGCTCATCGCTCCATAAAGACTTCAGAAGCGCATAGCATCCACAAACACGCTGAAGCGCCTCCCTAGGGAAGTGGATCTTGCTGTCAGTGAGTCTCTGGACACGATCTATTGCCAAGACAATAACAACTATCTCAAGCAGTTTGCTGATGGCCTCATCAGAAAGAGAAGACTTCTTCTGCAGCAGCTCATCAATAGCAAGTACGAATTCAATATGTGGGTGCCTAGCGCTGGTTTCTTTGTGCTAGCCGATATCTCTTCCATCGACATCGAAGAAAAGTTTTACCATCATGAAGGCTCACGTCTTCCAAAAGACTACGCATTTTGCATGAGGCTGTGCAAGGAAGATGGTGTGGCTGCTATCCCATGCTCCAGCTTCTTCGGTCGAGGGGGTAACGATAACTACGTCAGATTCGCCTTCTGCAAGGATGAGATGTCGATAATGGAAGCTGGAAGACGCCTGAGCGAGCCAGAACAGTTGGACTCCGAACAGAACATCCTTCAGCTGTGCCCAGTCGCCAGCTGATGATATACTTCATACTCTTCTTTTTAAAGAAATATTGAGAGCAATCAGCCGAGACTAGACTGGTACTCCTCTAGGTGCTTGGTTTGGTTCTTTAAATAGGTTAATTCGTCGATCTTTCGCTTCTCCTCAACTGCTCGGATCTCTCTGAAGCTCTTTTCTGTTGCTTCCAACTCATTTTACAACAGGATTTGCTACGTATGAGGGGGTCATACCTTATTTTCCAGGAGAGTCTTCCTCTTTCGAAGCTACTTGATCTTAGCCTCCATCTCGGGAACCCCAATATGCGCAGCGAATGCCTTCCTATTACCGAACACCACCGAGCCTTGGTACAGTGTTTGGTAGGCTGCAAACGTCATTTTCAAGTTGTCACGTACCCTTAACAACAACAGGCCTCGTTCTGGACAGTTGATTGTGCATTGCCGAATGATCTAGTCGAACAGTTGGTTGTGGATGTCCTCTCGAATCGGACAGATCCCCTATTTTCTATATTGAATGCTGCATGTACCTTGCTTGCCTTTCATGTAGTCTTGCCTCAAGCCTCGCCTCCAATTCATCCAGCTCCTTCCGACTTGCCTCTTCGAAGCAAACTGGATTGTGGAAGCTACGGCCTTCTTGATGCAGCACCCTCGGCGGAAAGATAACGTTGAGCAGCTCTTCGATTGAAGGCTTACCATCTAACGAAGGCAGCTCAGATTTCTTGCGGGCTTCAAAATTTTGCTGCACGGCTGCCTCACCGGTAACCTCCACGAGCTAGTCGCTGTACTTCAGCAGAGTTTCACTATTATCCGACATGCAATTGTTAAGATTATGGTGCACATCATTAAGAGCGTGAAGGCTGATGACCCAGCTTGCTATCACTTCTTGCCGCTCCGATCGATCAGATACCTGCCTAGAAATTCAATTGGGTTCTACGGGCTTGATTAAGCAGCTGCTTACCGAACACGACCGACTTCCTTCAGCCCTTCAGCCAGCACCTTCGTAAGAGTGGCATCGTAGTACTCTCGAATCGGTAGTCGCTGGAACTTAAATTCCTCCGGCTCCTGCTTATTCATATCGTTCGAATGTTTATAACAAGCGAGACAAGAAATCTCTTGTTGTACCACTTCCTCGCTTCAACCTACTACCGCAGACCGCCCCTCCAGTTTATTAGTTTATTGTATCACCGAATTAAGACTTTGCATCTTGGTTAATTACTTTCCAAGTGAAATCGACATTTTGAGGAAGGCAAACTCAACACCCGTCACAAGAGCATCAGCAGGAACCCTTCGATTTATTATTATTTCCCGTAACAGCAATTATTCAAATGGGTGGTGCACAGTCCGACCCGAAGACGAACAGCAGCCTCGAATAACTCTACAAGATAGTGAAGCGCTCGGCCGATGGGCTGAGCATGCTAGAGGAACGTACCACCGGCAAGGAGTATCTCCTCCGGGAAATCACCTCCAATCTCTAAAATGACTTCGAGCGATTGAAGACCGCCATAGAGAAGCGTCGTGGCCACAGCAACCAACACCTGCTCGCCATTAGGTAAACATACACCCGCACCGAAAGCAACTTCTGCTCCAACGAGTTCAAGCTGTTCCTTATGGTGGAGTATCCCTTCCGCAACCTGTATGAGGAGATCGAAGAGCGAAAACTTACCGAAGACTACTTTCGCGAAAACTAACTCTGGAGTATCATTTACAGCTGTTGTCTTGGACTCAAGGAAATCTATGGCTACCAGGGTCGGCATGAAGCGTTGTCCTCCGATAGAATCTACATTGAGAAGGATGGACTCGTCAAAATTGGAGATCCCTTTGTACTTGGACACCAAACTAACTGTGATACAAGGGTGCTTTCCGACACTGACCAACACATATACTTATCGCCTGAACAGATTGAGATGTTGCTGCAATCAAAAGGAGGCTACCGCCCGGATCTATCTGACGTGTTTACGATAGGCATTATAATGATGGAGGCTGCTTGTCTGTTCCCCATGGCTGATCTCTACGAGGAAGATCACAACTACATCAACAGCGACAAGATTAAGGAGAGGTTAAGCATTATAGAGGGCCGCTATAGCTTCAAGCTTCGATTTTTAATAGAAAAAATGCTGCGAGCTGATCCCAAACAGAGAATATCCCTCGTCGATATTGAACATACGATTCAAAGTGAAAGCTTCGAAGAGGACGAGTCTCGAAGCGGTGGCGTACCGTATTCCAACGCACCAACTTAGCCACCACAGTCGATTGCCAACAACGGGAAAAGATTGGAAGAAGTGAAACCGAAACCTGCACCTAACCTCGCCAACAACGGCTCCAAAGAAACAGTAGCTCGCTACAGTACGGCAGAGACAAACCCTGATCGACCTGGTGATAGGGACACTCTTGATAGACTACCGCTACAACAACTCTACACACCAACTAATGTCCAACCAACACCTTCTTACGATTTCGGCAAAGGAGCAGGCGGTTCATTTTCAACAGTAGAACCTTATAGTGTGAAGTTCAATTCATACGGTACTGCGGGTTCATACGGTGGATTCGACTATCAGCCATCAGGGCTTGCTGGCGGAGGTTACTATCCTTCATCAGGTTTTGGGGTAGCAACATCAACCTTTCCGTTAAGCAGCGGTTATAGCGCCACAAGCGGGTACTCCTCCCATACCAGTAGTTACACGCCATCTCTTGGGATGGGGTCTCTGGGTCTTGGCATTTCCCCCTACAACAATATTTCATCTTACAAACCAACGGGATACCCATTGTCCTCAGCAGGTTCCTATATGCCATCTATACCACTTTCTAGTGAACCTTACATGTCGACGTACAAGCCTTACGAGCCTATCCCTTCCTCTCGGTACGCGACTACGAGCACAAATGAGGTGGTGGTTCACCCTCAGTCGCCAGTGGATGCATTCAACCAATATCAGAAAAACCCCGAAAGTTTTATGGAGAAGGCTGCTAGGATCAGCCCTCCAATAATCGATAAGCAATCCCTCTCACCAGTTAAACAGCTTGAGACTCCTGAACGAAAGGATAAACAAAATCGCAACGCTATTGTACCCAACCAAGGGAGCAACAGTAGCGAAGAAAGTGGAAGCAGCAGCGCATATCATCAGGTTGCTTCCCTCTTACCGAATTCGACGATCGCTTAAGTCACCGAAAATGAATTCTCTGGCAGCTCTGAGAACTCCCTCAAGTATGAAGTTCTGGAGTATGAACAGGGTAGCCGCTACGAAGGTTATACTCTCCGCGGTATGCGTCATGGCTTTGGAAAATTCTACTACCAAGATGGTGGGCATTATGAAGGCGAGTGGAAGGATAATAAAATGAACGGATTCGCCAAACTATACTACCAGAACAACGACTTGGCCTACGAAGGTTTATGGAAGGACGACCAGTTCCACGGCAAGGGAAAAGTATTTAATGACAACCCAAGGAAAATCGAAGGATGTTTTGACTACACCAATCTCTCGGCTTTAGACGAGTGTTGGATCTACTACGATGGTGAGTTCGATGAGGATTCCAAACACGGCCATGGTACCGTCAAACTTTCCAACGGCGAGACCTTTGAAGGTCAGTTCGAAAGGGACGTCATCAACGGTGAGGGTATCTTCCATACTCTAAAGAACGAGAATGTGCATGGAATTTGGAGGGAAAATCGACTGGTGAAGCGAATGGATTGACCTACATTGCCTATTCTTATAATATTGATGTACTACTTCGAACCCTCGTAATAGTAGCAGTAAGTGAAATAGCTTCCCAAGAAGGAACAGGAGAAGACCTAAGCACTGATCTACTTCGAAGAGTTTGAATAATTGGAAGAGAGGCAACCTTGTGAAAAACGAGACGGGAAGGCAGATTCAGAAGAAAGGCACCCTGAATAAAAACGAGGCGACGATGCAGATTCATTTCCGCCACTCACCCACGAATCTGAGCCTTTGGAAGAGCATCCCGTTGAGTATCAAGAGGAGCCAAGGATGGTTTCAGTTGGAAACGCAGAGGAGTACAATCCACCTAACCGCTAACTGCCTGAAGAGGACTATGAACAACCCAAAACTCCAAAGTAACTAAGCGTGCGCTTGATCGAATTTTTACTGAAGCGTGAAGATGTGCGACCTCTGCTGTATACCCCAATCCCACACCCAACCAAATTCCAATTCAAGGTTCTCCGTAAGAAAAATCTTCTGGGTTCCACCTACGGTTGCGTCATTCTTTGGAGTCAAGCCGACAGGCTCATCATGGTGGCCAAAAAGGAGAGCATCACAAGCAAAACTCTCTTTGCAGTCACTGCAGAAAACTTTTACCAAATGGACAGAACCAGCATTCCAGCAGGCAAGATTAGTCGAAACGGTGATATCTACGACTTCACCGACGATGGAACATTTGTATTGGGAAACCAACCAATTACCCGTAGGATGGGAGCTGCAAGAATTACGAAGAGTCTGTTCAGCAAAGATATCACTATGCTGACGCCATTAGTAGAAAATGGTCAGGTCCGTCCCATCGAAGCAAACTCCCTCAGCAACCTTTTTGAACTCAACAGTATGTCGACCTTTAGCTCAAGATTCCTTGAGTATCAAGGACTCAACCACTAACATCCCAAGGCACGTGCTATTCAATCTAAATTGCGTTTCATCTCCTCCCCAAATAATCTAGTTCTTTAGCGGCAAGTTGGCTCTACATCAGACATTAAGATCATATTGGGAAAGTCTGGCGATAACGAGTTTAAGATGGGAGTTAGCGACGGTCTCAGCCCTTTCCAAGCCTTTTGCATGGTGGTGTCATGGCTCGACTGCTGATGACTGAACTTCTTCTTATTGTTAAGGTTTATTGCAGCTATGCAGAATTACATCAGCCAGCCCGTGCTAACTCCGATGTATGCGCCTAGCAAGCCAATATCTGTGCAGCTTGATGGTCTGCCAGGTCAGCGGAAGCTGCGTAGACTCTCCCAAGACTATTCCAGTCAGCGCTCCTCTGAAGCATCGGTAGGACCAAATAGACGCACCCGTACAGGTCGTGACCAACTTAGGACTGATTGGCGCCATACTTTCCAGTAACCACGACCTGACATTCAAACTCCTGTTCCAGCTGAGTGATAGCAACGGTAAGAAATGGCAACCAGCAAATGCACTGTTCTTGCTACTTGCTGCAGTAGGTCCAGACTTGAGATTAGTTAGGCCTTTCGAACTACTTGGCATTACCAGAACAAAAGATCAACTCGCTACTGCGAATTGCTGAGCTGCTGAAGAACCGCAGCGATTTTGCAGGCGCCTAAAAGCTACTCCGGAAGGCTCTGGAATACGCGTGGTTCACTGGAGACGTACAAAAGGAACTCTAGCTGTATGATCGGCTTGGTATTGTACACTACGTATCGGGGGATGTCGAAAAGGCTGACTACTACCACCGAAGATTTTCGTAGAGCCAAGTAGAAAACCATCAATCACCAGCCTATATTGTCGCTGTCGAAAATGTAAGGGATCTCTGGGAGCAGACTGTTCGAAACCGCAGTTATACACTCACAGCCAAAATGCTAGCAATGATCTCTCTGATTCCTGAAAAATCTCGACAAGAAACTGCGGAGCTTAAGCTCACTGAAGATTATTTGCAGTCTAATCTTCAATTGGCAACCCCAGAAAGCTTCGAGCAGCTTTGTAGCGTCTTTATGCACTCCAATGAATTTGATAACCGAATAGAGTCTATCGAGCCATTACAGACCAATAAGCAATACTCCGTGGAGCTCTCGCCGAGTCGCAGGCTCATCAACAAGCGAGTTTAAGCATTTGACCGCATTGAACGCATACGCAACCACAGCAAGGTACCCTATCATGCTAATAGCAGTTCGAAGGAAAACTTAAGGCAAAACCTGTCGTTGAGATTCCCAAGTGCATCAACATCGATCGGATGATTGAATAGCGAATTCGCAGGGCACCACCACCAAAGTTCGACAAGCTCTACGAGAATATCAAGCGGAAGTCCGTGTAGCTGAGTCGTGACGATCGACGAGTGAATCTACCTGTACTGATATCGCATATCAAGCCCAACCGCTACTGACCATCGTTACTTGTTTATTAAATATGGATGAGATCAGGGGGCTCAGAAGTGCAAATGCAAAACTGCAGAGCGATAAGAAAGCACTGGAGAAGCGAGTCAGCGATCTGGAGGAGGAGATCAAGACTCGCTGTCGCAATTACATGACGATAATTGAAAAGCTCAAACGAGGAGAAGGCGTGCAGGTGAGTCACATCATAGATCGCTCAGCTGATAAAGAATTCATGACTCCGAAAAGAGCTGAGCCCCTCAAAAAGCCATTTTCGTTCGTACGGCTGTACACCATGAAAGTTGAAGGCGAGGCTGAACAAAAAGACAATGGAAACTCTATGCAAGAGCATTAGAGTCCTCCATCGAAGGCAGTTCCAACAAAACTCCGGACATTCCGAATCCACACACTTCCATCTTACAATCTCCACATCGTAAAGCCGTTCAAGCGACAAATACTTTAAACACTTGTTTCAGTGAGCATCATCCCACAGAATTCTCGCCAAAAGAGGACAGTTGAATAAGCCTGCCAAACACCCATTGAACTTCAACCTGCTTACATAGAAAAGCCAGTTTAATAATCCGTAAATCCTCGTGTCGAAGACCAGTCAACCCAAACAATTACATTTGAGCTGGAAGTGCCACATCTATCAGTACCCTCGATTTCATCTTTGGGTCACGATGAACATGCAACCGAGCAAGCCAACCATCGCGATCATATTCCGACGGCATGGTAGCCTGGACCTCGCTGGTCCATCCCCTTCATCTCTCGTCCACCTTCTTAGCCAAGAATACCGCTGACTCCCTAATAGTAACTCCTCAAGATAATTGACGAGCATAACACTACCATTCGAAACCTTAGAGCACGCCTTTCAGAATTGGAGAAATAAGTAACTTCCCTCATCAAATACAAAGCTTTGTGCAACCAGCTGCTGAACTACAAACCACCGTCAGTAGATCAACTCAAAAAGCAGATCGAGAAGAAGATGTCAAATCCCAGTACGAAGCTAGGCCAGGCTGCAAGCGCACTTGAATCCCATGTCAATTCTTTGTTAAGGAAGCTACAGTATTATGAGACTATCATCTATGGAGTAGAGGGCTACCCTGAGAAGGCAAAGGCAAAATTTAACGAGAAGCCACTTGCGAAGCTCCTGGAGGATATGTTCAGGCAAATCGTAGTGTAAGACTCACAGAAAAGGGATGCACAAGAAAACCAGGAACACTACGAACATGATTTGAACGGTCTGCAAGAAGAACTTCGTGTCGTGATTCAGCAAAGAAACGAATTGATTGAGGAACGAAGGGTACTTCTCGAAGCTAGCCGTCATCAGGAGGCTCGGGTAGTGGATAACCCTCCGTCAAGTAATCAATCAACCCCTATTAAGCAGCTCACCATGCCCGAAGCTCCTGTAACGGCAACTACAGCTACCAACACTTAAAACTAACAAGCAGAAACAGCTTCTCTCCAGGCCAGCTCAGCATCCTCAAAGAAGAGCGAAGGGAGGAAGAAGCTCAGCGTGGAGATGGCTCGCCATCACATGATAATGTTCAACAAGGAAGATGCCTGTAAAGAGTGTCGCGAGACCAAGCTCTTCATGAATGCTCGAATCGACGAGCTTATGAACTCAAAGAGCCGAGAACTCGCTGAGCTCGTCAATTAGCACCGGCAGGAATGCAACAGTAAGGATATGCATCTAGCGGAGCTCACTCAAGAAGTGTAGAATCTTCGCAGACAATTATCTATACTAGAAGAGCAGATTAAGAATGCTCCTCGGGTTCCCCCATAAGAGGTGGAGCCGTGTCCACTGGACCGGGTCGGCTATGAGTTCAAGGAGCTTCCATTCGAATAGAACGAATTCGTAAAACGTTCATACCTGAAGACCACCCGAATGAAGCGCACAACCTCTAATAACAAGGTGTACACTAAGAGCCTGAACAGATAAGAGATCAGGCAGCACCTGTTCAATAAACTACACGACGTAACTGACAAGCTTGAAGAACTCAGAAGCAGCAACAAGTAACAATCAGAAGAGGCGGTTGCCCTCGAAAACCTCAAAAAGAAGTTAAGCAGGGTGTACCGCAAGTATGATGACGATGGTGAGTAACAACCTCGGGAAAGCGATCGCTCAAGTGAATCCAGCCAATGCCAATAATCCTCCACCGAAATCATCGAAGTTCGCTTGGAGACTCCCAGCAGTACCACAGAAGATTTGAAGCTTGTAACCAGCCGAATGTACTTCCTGAGCGAGGAGCGAGTTGGCCAGTTCGATTTCCGCAAGAAAGACCGCTACCAGAACTCGTGATGTTTATTCGAAATGAGTTGTTTCTGACGATGGCCGATAACCTTTCCAAGTAGGCGCCACCAACTAACTTAGTTCCCTATTGACCAATAGCGATGACGAGCAAAGCGAAGTCGAGCAGAACATCCGCAAGCTTGAGAAGGCGCAAGTGCGTTGCAGAAACCTCGCCATTGTTTTGGCGATTGCGACCATCGCCATGTGTGCCGTGTGGGTGGTATTTCTCAAGAGAAATGCTTCGATCGAGAAAGACAGCGAGGCCAGCCAGAAGTTGCTGGACCAGCTCAAAGCAAACTTCAGTACTCCGCGGTCAGTGCAATACAACTATGCTGGCATCAGCAACTTCGAAATTAGCACGACAGAGCCAATCGCTGATCCGTCGCGATGGAATATTGATCTCAGCAACAACCTGCTCACTGCCATCTCACTGTGGAGCCTTGCTGAATCTCCAATCATCAATCTCAGTAACAACGATTCCAACGCAGACAACAACCTCATCGAGAACATTACGCTGTGCATCTTCAATGCTACCAAGACGATACAGCTCAAAGGCAACAGACTCAACAAGATGGAGCTCAACAACTTCGGGGGTAGCTTGCAGCTGCTGGATCTCTGTAAGCACTTCAATTATAGCAGCCGATAATCTTCTCGATGACGATGCCGTAACAGCACTCACCAGCAGCAACACTTGGAACGCTACAGCACTTACTCGCCTGGACATCCGTATCTGCTATATCCACTTAGGAAACAACAGGATCAACGATAAGCGTGCTGTGGTTGACCACCTCGCTTCGTTCTTTCCATCAGCTGAAATTCTGTTTTGATACGACTTATCGTTGGTGCATATTTGAATTTTGCCTGAAGGTGGATCACTTGGTCGAAACACCCACGAACTACGGCATACCTCATGCTTATCGTTGCTTAGTCGGACTCCAAGCCGACCCTCACTGTTGTTATAATTAAAGAAAGTCTGGAAATCATGTCGGACGAGCTAATCATCGAAACCAATGCAAGCGGACAGCTGCTCTCAAGCTACGAAAAGCGTACGCTGCTGGGTACGGGAGGGTTCGCACAGTGCTACTAGGTGGTGGACACCGAATCCCGTGAGAAGTTTGCTTTGAAGATCGTCCAAAAGAAAGACCTGCAGGACCGCAAAGCGCTGTCGAAACTACGCCTGTAAATCAACATCCAACGGTACTGTGTGGTGCGAAGTAGAACTCTCCGGCATCGCAACATATGCCGCTTCGAGAAGGAATTCGAGGATAAATAGAACGTCTACATGCTCATGGAACTGTGCCAGAACCAGACGCTGAAGGGTACGCTGAGAGCTAGCCGCAGAGTTCCAGCGCAGACGCAGTCGATTAACCGAGTTCGAAGTGAGGTGCTACGCGCTGCAACTCATCGACGGACTGCAATACCTGCACGGCGAGAATATCATCCATCGTGACTTGAAGCTTGGCAATGTCTTCATCAATCACCGAATGGAGCTCAAGATTGGTGATTTCGGGCTATCCACACGGTTAAAGAACTCGCGGGACAAGCGGTATACGACTTGCGGAACTCCCAACTACATAGCCCCGGAGATACTCGCTGAGACCGGACACTCATATTAGGTGGATATATGGGCTCTCGGAGTTATGATATACACCCTGCTCGTTGGCCGGCCTACATTTGAATGTGAATCCGTCGAAGACACCTACTCGAAGATCAAAGAAGTGGACTACGATTTCCCACCTGCTATTGCCCTCTCAGAGGAAGTTAAGGATCTGATCCGCAACATTCTTAAGAAGAATCCAGCACAAAGGTTAACACTGGAGCAGATGAAAAAGCATCCTTTTTTGAGCAAGTAACTACATAGGGTGCCGGAGTTGCTGCCAACCTATACGGTGAGTATTCCACCATAGGGAAGCTACCTTAGGCAGTACGGCGCGGATAAGATAGTCACTGTAGCTATCATGCCGAGGAAGATTAGTCGGTTGCCTGCTGAGGATAACAAGGAAAATAAGCTGTGCACATCAAATGAGAAACCAGACAGGGCTGAAAACAAGCATCTGTTTCTATCGAGCGGTAACATACGCAAACAAGATCCTGATCAGGCCAAACTACAGTTGCCACCCATGTCGTCACGCAACCGCATTCTCTCGAAGCTTCCAGAAAAGATGCAAGTGCTCCAATCACCAAGGTTCAGCACGAATGGCTACGAAACAGATACTACTGAGGTACTCGAGATTGATGATATCAGCGGCAAGTACGGTGTGGGATATCTGATGGCCAACAGCAGCGAGGGAATCATCTTTAACGATGGCACCTCCCTGACAAAACGGCCGGGAGGATCGCTTGTCTATTACGATCGAAAGGTGGTAGAGTATGCTTCGGACCTCGCCCTTCCCGCACAGTTGAAGAAGAAGGGAGACATCCTTCGACTGGTGCAGCGAAATCTAAAAAAGAAGGATGCAGTAATGAGCTACACTTCAGATGTTATAGTTAAGAAATATATCAAGTTCGAGCTTTCGACGATAGTGCTGAAACTTTCAAATGGAACGCTGCAGTTCTTCTGGCCAGACGGTCAGGTCAGTCTGCGAGGCTACAAATGGGTGAACTATCGTATTGGTGAGGTTAATGGGTAAGGTACTGTGCTGACCCCCTACCTAGAGCCGGTGTAAAGCCGGATGAAGATAGTTAAGAACTTTCTCAGAGTCTTTACCGAAAAGCGGTTGCAGATACGTTAGTGATCGTTCGTATGTTACTTCTATTTGAGCTATCATGGGTCAATCTCTTCGTCGATTTCGGAGACGGAAGAGTCAATAGTTGGTGGCTGCTGCGGCTCAGCCCTTCTCAGTACCTTGATGCCTTCCAGCTGCAATAAGCAAAGTCCCCAGTGAGCCATTCGTTATAAGACGGAGTAGTTTTTTGGAGTTGCGCTGGCTGGGCCTTGCAGTATGATTCGCTCGAACTAACCGCTGCTTAGCGCCTTTTGGATGAACTGCAAAAGGTAGACATTCATCATGTGAATTTTCCTGCATACATGCACAAGTCTACATGAGATAAGCGGTTAGCGTTAGGAGAATATCGTTGGCAGTCATCGATTTAACCCCTTCCCTTTGAATGGTATGCACCATGTAGCGCACATCGTACGCAGATGTGAAACGTTGATTGTCATTGGACTACTACCAGCTAACTTTGCTATCGCCGTTGTGTAGAACTGTCCAGAATCGTTCGCTGCTGGCGTAAGCGAAGAGCTGTCGCAGTTGATCAGTCGCAACACACGACACATCCTTCCCATTGAAGTGCTCATAGTAGAGAAGGTGGAGGGTTTGACATTCCAGCTCTATTCGAGTGGAGTTTTCAGCGAAGTGACGTTTGAACTGACGTTCAGCATCGATATTTTTGGGGCGTCCGAACTCAACATTGGTCTTGAGCATGCTCGTATTAATGAATTATATTCTTCGTACGCATTGCTATCACTCGAACAGGATTTCGCGCATTTGCTTGACCAGAATTTCGTCTTCTTGTAGCCTGCCAGTGAATGTCTTTCCGTCGAAAAGCGCGATGGTTGGGATGCATGTTAGTTTGATCAGTTTGTTTGTGCGGAATGGGTGTTCAGGAGATTTATAGACCTCTCGAGGGCCCACATAGAACAGGTAAACCTTCATGTTCTTCTGATGAGCTCGTTCCACAACTTCGGGATAGAATGGTGCAGCAGTTTTGCAATCGGGGCACCAAGTGTCACCCTTATCGTCTTTCTCGGCTGAGAAGACAGCAACGAAGGGTGCTTTCTCCTCGACAAGCTTGTCGAACACCTCCTGGAAGTCCTTAAAAGCAACCTCAATCATTTGTTGGTAATTAATATCCTTTCGAGCGAAACATACATCCTAAAGACTTGATCACTCTGCCCGGTAGCCTTTAGTGTCGGTACCTCTGACAGTACTCTTTCCAGCAGTCTTCGAGAACTCTGATTTTATTTGGCTTGTTTCTGCGTATTCGTTCTCGTTTGTGTCATCAAGCCAACGAATTCGTTTATCGTTCTACCATATCCCCTCTCGAAAGGTCCCGTTCTTCATGATGTATTTCCCACGACCATTTCTGAGTCCATTTGCCCACGATCCATCATATTTTCGTCCGTCGGCCCAAGTATATACTCCATATCCATGCTTCTTGTCATACTGGTATTCACCCTCATACTTCCGGCCGTCCCTCCAAGTATAGACACCCTTGCCGTGCATTTGGTTTTGAAGCCACTCTCCTTCATACTTTCTTCCATCTGTCCAACAATACACACCGTAGCCAGTGATCTTGTTATTCACCCAATTTCCACGGTAGTAGCTACCGTCGGCCCACACATAGTGTCCTTATCCATTTTTCTTGCCATTTCTATAGGTTCCTTCATAGTGGCTACCATCCACCCATTTTTCAATACCCTTTCCATCCTGATGGTCATCCTTCCAGTAGCCCTCGTACATCGCTCCATTGGAATGGATGTACACTCCAAATCCATTTGCTTTGTCGTCTTTCCACTATCCTTCGTAGATATCGCCATCAACGTGAATAAATTTACCCTTTCCGTTAGCTTTGTTGTCCTACCAGTGACCCTAATAACGAGCACCATCGGGCCATGTTTGTACACCATAACCATCCCTGTTGTTACCCTTCCACTCACCATCATAAACAATCCCTGACTTAAAAGTAATAGGAGGTCTTTTCTCCTTTACTTCCTCTCCAAAGTCTAACTTTCTGTTGACTTGCTCCTGATCCTTGAAGTACTGCTAGTCATTTTGAGTAGCACTTGGTCGACTGAATTATTATAGAGGTACCGCTGATAGGCTGCGTTGCTATCCAAGGCTGCAGCATTGACGGGCTTCTCCTCGGGATAATCTACGAAGGTCTTTGGCTTTCGATCCGGTTCCTAGCAAATAGTGCAGTCGTTGCCCATAACGTCTTATTATATTTATGGCAAACTCGGTAGGCAATAGCTTTCATGGAGCATCAATGACCTCAGCAAACGATAATATTAACAGAGGCTTGCCAGCATGAAAAATTAGTCAACTGACAACCCTGCCCTAACCTGGCCACTACTGTGGAGCCATACCGTTTCAAAAGTATTTTGACTTGTATAATTCACGATTACCAATTTCACCGAACATCCACGAATATCGTCGCTTGACACCTACTGTGCAACAAACTCCAACAACCACTCGAACAATCACTTCAACCCTTCACAGGGATCTCGATGTAGCTCATTTGATTGCTCCCCTCATCGAGCATATCCCTGTTATGGCAGTCAGTGCATTAGCAGTTCGACGAACATCGCATTCCGCTGTTATGGCACTCGCAGTACTTCTTGATACAGTGAGATTTCTTGCAGGTGCAGCGCTTGGTTGGGACAAAAGCTTGTACGCCTTTGAAGTAGCCAGGGTGCCGGTAGTTCGCCATCATTTTGGCGGATTCAATGTCCTGTTAGTTTCCGGGTTGGTTGTGACAACCCACACATGAACACTCGCTACCGCATACCTCTCCTTTGTTGAAGCAATCGCAGTAGAGCTTTAAGCAGCCAATCTTCGAGCATTTGCAGCCCTGACCTTTCTGGAGTATTATGGATTCGCGTGGAGGAGAACGGGGCTTTCCTACGGTTTCGTAATCCATTGAGTTCTCCTCAAGAAGCTGCTGGAAGAGATCGGTGATTGTGTTTCTCCTTTGCACTCTTTCCTACTCGATTTCCCTGACTAACTCCTCGATGTCAGTCTTTGAGTGCACGGAGCTTGGGGAGTGGGGAGAGGGAGGACCACCGGCAGCTCGCTTTATTCGTTCAAAAGACCTGGCCTTGATCTTTATCATCAATTTGAATTATAATAATGATGGTGGGTGGGCGGTCGGCACGACTTAATTTAATATATCGACTGCATGCGCTCTGGCACGGAGTAGAAACTTACAGCTCTCCACTAAAGGAACCGTAAACTCGAACTCAATGGCATTTTTCGCGAAAGCCGTGCCAACGCAGTCCTGGCTTTCACCCGCCAGACCATTGAGGACCTTGCGAAGCAACCACCCCAACAGACACAGGACCTCGATGATTGGTTTGCACGCCTCTGCTAAAACTTCAAACTCCTCGCAACCACTAACACCCCCTACACGCTTTAGCAAGCAGGTGCTATCTACCAGTATGTACTTCAGCAACAATCTTTGAATGGATTCTAATTATTGGTCTGGGTTGTGAAGTTTGCCGGAGAGCAGGCAATATCTGACATGATCGACCAAAACCTCGTGGGGTTGCTTCTCAAAACAATTCAGTCTGCTAACGTGCTTGCGGTTGACTATGCAGTGGAGGCACTTGCTGGGCTCGCCGCAAAAGGTCAGGGCTACCGCGACTTTGTGTTGTTTAACCGTTGCTTCGAGATAGTGGAAGAAAGAGTGCAGAAAAATTGTCTATCTGTGGATCTACAAAGTCTGCTATTCCAGGAGTTAATGATCTACCCTTTCGAGAAGAATGGATCGGATACAGCTAGCCAGCTCTTGAAGAAGCATATGCCGATGCTGTTAAACGAAAGCTGTAATCTTGAGCCGCTATTTCACGGACTCTGCAACAGCCTGCTTTGGGAGGAAAAATGGGTAGTCGATCTACTGGAAGACAAAAACATTTATGCGCTGGTTGAGGAGGTGGGTCGCACTCGCTCACTCAAAGATTCGGAGATCCGATGGATGATGTATCTGCTTGCCCTTGTCGGTAGCAAATCCACGAAGGTAAAAATCATCGATAACACAGGAATGGAAACCTATGGAGAAGACCTTGGTGAGGATGTGCAGGATCTTTGCTTTGGTGTTGCAACTCACACGACCTGGCGACTCCCAACAAGCACAGCACCATGTATTGTTCGTCTTGCAACAAATCTACAGCGATTCGTCGATGTGCAAGGAGCTTTGTAAGGCTGTTCGTGAAGGTCTTCTGGAGGTATTGGTAACCTTCATCGTGGAGTCTCACAACCGTGAGGAATGTGGGAATGCAGTTGAAGTGATCTACAACATGGCAAACTGTCTGGAGTTGGAGGATATTGCACAGGAAGTGGTCAAAGCCAAGCTGGTAGAATGCCTCAAAAATAGGCTATTAGCCCACCAACTTCACACTAAAGACCATCTTTCAGTAATGCTAGAGATACTCGACTTATTAACCGATGAGCCATGCCTTACGCAGCACCTCTACTAACAATAGCTTCGAAGGTTCCTCGAAGCACTGTACGGCAAGCTCAGCGACTTTGACCTGCGGGAGACAATAACTGAGATACTGAACCGACTGAATGCCTGCGAATGATTTCATCGCCACTATATTTTCGATTTTATTAGGCGGGTATGCTGCCATGCATCAACCAATCAACGGAGTCGATACCTGCCATTGCTACTCAGTGGATGGTTACCTAGTAGTATCTTCCAGAGCAACCCCATAATCCAATTAAGTGTGAAGATAGCAACTGCTGCAGAATCTGCCTGGAATAGTGCGGCGAACTACAATACTGCAAGTGTTTTGGCAGTCTGCTTTGTCACGAGAGTTGTTTGCGCCACTACCTCAATGAGCAGCTCAAGAAGAACGGCTCCGGCATGTAAACATCGTGCGAAATATGCAAGTTTCCTTACAGTTTGCAGTTGGAGCCTACCTGCGTACTTTCTCTTCAAGCATGCTGCGAGAGAATTCTCAGATTTAAGATGAGGTGTGCGTGCTATGCGCTGTTCTTTGCAATCGTCGTGGGCTACTAATTATATATGACTGTCGAGTGGGAGAATACCCAACATTTCCGAGTGCTACTGTTGGTCATCGGGACTATTATAGGGTCAGCCATGCTCGTTGGCTTGGCCTACTGGTTATATGAGTTTTTGCTCAGTGAAGTTCCGACGCGAATCCGCAGGGTACTTCCTTTTACAAATTAAAGCACGCCACCTGGAAACCCTGTCCGTATCCACCCAACCTGATCTTCTATCTCTGAGTTCGATTTGCTGATTGCTTTGAAATTGCGGCAGTGCGATTATCAATCGAAGTCGAGTGGGCCGATTTGCTGGTCTCCTCCCTGACGATGTTGTTCCATACGGTTGATGTCTTCCTCGCTGATTAGCTCATGCCTAAGCTCGTTCTTGTTGTTTTTGGTGATAGCTTCGGTTTCGAGTGCTAACCACGGATCCAACACTGACTTGGAAAGGTGGAGGCTCAGCTTCGGTCGTTCGGGCTCCTGCAGATGCCTCTTATTTGCTTCTGGATCTCCCTTACGATACTTTTTGGAGTAATGAGGTTCAAATGCGAACTTGTACATCTTCTCGAGTTCCTTTTCGTCCATGATCTGGAGATTTAGCAGATACAATAATCAATAG
>ERZ724508.380-NODE-380-length-31836-cov-7.735156_pt1 | contig 31836 bp, 40 predicted proteins | sample MGYA00376041_ERZ724508 | MGnify/ENA primary metagenome ERZ724508 (study PRJEB28724, sample SAMN07190887) | wastewater metagenome | isolation source: effluent of sewage treatment plant in Hong Hong | place: USA: Christiansburg, Virginia | collected 2016-03-01 ...
CCAACCCCAACCCCAACCCCTCGAAGAAGTGCAAGATGCAGCTCGCATTAATTTATGTGTGAGAAGAGTAGCTTATTACTTTTACATTTTCGTTTTCTTCAACGTAGCCTCAACGGTTCCTGAACTCGGTTGCTACGGTATGGTATCGAAGAGAACCACGCTGGTTGAGCAACTTACGCTAGCAGCCATAGAAGCTGTTTTCCACTACCGAACTTGCCCTTACAGCGAGACAATATAATATCGCTTGCCCGGCACGGGATGTTTAAAAAGCAAGATGAATCGCTGCATCTGGAAGATGCCAACAACTTTCTGAGCGATTCCAAGGAGAACAAGACCGATCTCACTGAAAATTAGCGGCAGCTTCAACCCCAGCCTCCGGTTGTGGAGCAACCCTTTAGCATCTACCACTGCATCACCGACTATGCCGAAATCACTCGAGAGCTCTTTCGCAACTGTCGGCAGTCAGAGCTGCCGCTAATATGTACAAGTCCTACCACCTAGGCAAGCAAATCGGCCCTTAGAACTTCTGGTTCGTGATCGGAGCACTTTACTTTCAGGAGGCGCTGCTAACGGACCTAGCAAGATTGGAGGCCACTAGGCGAGAATGCCCTGCTAAGCTCACCATTCGATTCGGCGACCAGCATACCTCCTTATATAGCGTCAAGCCAACCTATGACCTGGAAGATGACCTGTTTGTACTCCAGAATAGGTCGTTGGCAGCGAGGAATACCTCCTCAGCAGAGCTCTCTCAGGCCCGGCAGACACCCTTAGATGAGCTTGTAGAACTGTGGGAGGAAGAGCTTACTCGTGTGGAGGACCAAAATAGTTAACGAATAGCTAGCTTGTAGGAACAAATCAAAGAATATCAAGTCCTTCGTTAGAGGCTTAACGAGATGCTACTGCCCACCCACTATCGACCTGAGTTCCTGAGCTTTGAGTATGTCGAGCTTGAGGACCAGCAAATCAGTCTATCGAAGCAGCGACATGAGCTACAGCTTAACAACACAGATCTATGCCTGATGTGCCTAGCAGGACCAGGAATCAACAATACCAACCCTCTTCTGCATTGTGACACATGCGAGGTCAGCACTCACAGCAAGTGCTATCCACTTGATCACGATCCAGATAACTTTCGTTGTTATACTTGCACGATGGAAACTCCAGAGAGCGAGATGCTATGCGTTATGTGCTGCTGTGTGGGTGGGTTACTGCTGCCGTCGACCGTCCGAGCAGACCATCCACTTGTCCGGTCACGCTTTCAGCCTGAACCCTTGTACAGTAACCAAATACTAATTCAGCGGTTTAGGAAACCTCTTCACAAACTGTCCTAAGACTACGTCGTTTCGAACAGGTCAACGATTGTCCACCAACTTTCAACATGCTTGTTCATGGAGTATGCTTCAAGTGGCACCCCGAGCTCTTCTTCGACGAATTATTGAATCAGGTTAGTGGGTTCACAGCAATTCGTGACAAGAAGCTCCAAAGTATTTGCTACATCTGCGGCACCAACGATGGGAGCTGCGTCGACTGTGTCGCTCATGGCTGTCAAAAAACCTTTCATGCTGAATGTGCTCAACGCTCCGGAGTCTCTATGGGGACTGTCAAGAAAGCTGATCGACTTGTTCGGTAGGTCCACTGTTAGAAGCATCGTTAACGGCGTCAGTACTAAGTGATGGAATAGAATCGATGGAAGCGAATGAACGCGTTGCTGCGCACTTACTAGTCAATTTAGAAACTGTATAGTACTCACCCCCTGCATCAACGGCGTTCGAAGAAACCCTCCCCAGCAAGCTCAGTTCCCAACGATCGACTGTCGGAGAAGAGCAGGTACTGTGTATGCAAGCAGTAGTACCGCGGAGAGTCAATGATCGAATGCGAGCATTGCAACGAGTGGTACCACTTCGAGTGTGTCCAAGTCCGCGACGTGGAGCACTTCATATGCGACCTGTGCCAAGCCATGCAACAGCAATGAAGGCACAGCTAATATACGGTTGATTGTCTATAGCATATTGAAGCAACATCAGTCAGGATTACAGGCGTGGTAAGTGCAGCTCGTACTGCCTAAAGAATTCATGGATGAAACCTCGGTCCTATTCGCTTTTCGTCTTTCCTAGTAAATGCATTTTCATGAATTCATCCTTCTTCCGATTTTCGTTGGACCAATAGCGAGCCTTATCTTCTGCAGCTCTCAATGTTTTCTTTAGCACTTCCAGCTCGCCTGCGAAGGCCTCACGCTCTATAGCAAACTGGGAGTTCAGATTTTTGCGTTAGACTGTCAATCGAAGTTTCTATAGTTCTGTCTCACGTTGCAGCTGCTCTATCTCAGATTTGGCGAGTTTGAGGTCTTCGCGCAGTTAGTAGATAACCTCACTGTGGTTTGAAAGAGATTCCTTAAACCTTTGAGTTTCGTTCAGTTGTAGCTTCAGCACTTCATCGAACTGCCCAGCGGGGTTCTTGTTGTATTTACGCAGTTTGTCGTTCTCGAGTTACAAACGAGCTATACGGTCTTTGAGCTTGTTTACCTCATCGGTGTCGTGCTTTCTACCCAGTTCTCCAGCCAGATCTGAAATGCGCTTCTTCAATGAGCCTATCTCTTCCACCTTCTCGTTCAGCTGGTTAAGCAGTGCCGTCTTCTCAACATCGGTTCGCGAATCGTTGTGGTCTACGCTGGTAGTATGTCGCTTAGACTGGTCCATCAAATTCTTCCTTTCCACCTTGAGCTCGTTAATGCGAAGCGATAGCTCAGTCTTGTCATGTTCGTTTTGCTGGATCGTACGGTTCAAGCTGTCGATCTCCCGCCTGAGGACTTGTACCTGCCTTTCGTATTCTGCATGCTTGCCGAGTGTTCGTTGGTATTAACCGTTCTGCCTTTCCCTTTGGTTGTTCAACTCCACAATCTGCTCTTCCAGCACCAGTCGCTGCTTGTTGAGGTTGTTTATTTATTGATCGCGCATCCGATCGTTGGTCTTGAGCTTGTCTTCAGTTGCCTTCAAAGATTTTACCTACTCCAATAGCTTCTGGTGCTTGTCCTGAAGTGTTCTGTACTCCAGCTTGATGTTCTCATAGTTGTCCTACCACCTGGCTGTTTCTCGACGAAGTGCCACAAAATCTCTAGGTTACTGCTCACTTCGTTCCCTCTCCAGCCGATCAATCAGGTCTTTGAGCTTGTTATTCTATCGTACCATGGAGTTGAGTTCGCCTTGTTGATGTTCAATAGTGGCATCAGCATTGAGCCTGAACTGTTCGAATTCTTGTTTAGTGTCGCTTGTTCGCTGCTGTAGTTGGTTCAGCTTCTCTTCGTAAGTCAGCCGTAATGACGCCGTTTGTTCCCTGAGTTCCTTGTTCTCAACCTTCAGTATTTCCAGCTCCGAATTGCGACCACTTTCTAGTGTAATTCGGAGGTTAAGTAATTATCGGTTGAGAGAACGATTTTAATTACGTAGCTTCTCCAGCTCTGATTCGTCAGTGGTTCGTTATGCTGAAGAGAACCTAGGTTGATTCTGTACTTTTCTCTACTGTGAACTGTCCCTCTTCGGAAGCGAAGTCTCTTCAGGGTTGCGTGGAGCATACTGGTACGGAGGGAGGTTGATGTTCTGTCTTGGTATGTACTGGCCAGTAATGTCATTTGCATTTCCAAGTAAGTTGCTAGTTGATGATGACTGGGCAATGCTTGTAGTTGAACCAACCACTGTAGTTCCAGGCTTGAGGAATCTGATTGGTTTGTTGGGGCCTTCATCATTACGATTGATGATTACGGTCTCGCGATTCTGATTCGTTGCCATTGAGATGGCTGGTTGCTCGTAGCTTATTTGCTGAGGTTGTTGCTGCTGGCTCGTTGTGCTTGTCAACATTCCTCTCGATGCACTACTAGAAAGCATCTGTTGCTGCTGAGTGCCCTCGCTACCGGAAGTATTGGATTGGGTTAATGAGAAGCTGATCGATGGGTTGTAAGTGTAGTCAGATCGGATACCCGAAGAATACGTGCCTGCAGGTACATATGTTGATCCTTGTCTGAGGGTGTTCGAAGCTTTGTTAGTTTCGTCTTGTAGCCTTTGCGCTGGCTGAGCCTACCTGGATGTATTGTGCCCTGAGTTGGTAAGATCATAGGTAAGCCTGCCTGAAATGCCTGGCCTGATTGGATTCCTATCCGTCTCTGCACCACTGACACCGAACGTTGGTGGCTGCGTTTTCCTCACAGCCTCTGAACTGACAATCTTCAGCGTTTGGGTTGGATGTTTTTGCAGGTAATGGTTGGACATCGAGCCGGCGCTGCACTCCGAATTAATTTTATTATCCCGTCAATGTTAAGACTTAATTGTGTTATGAAGAAGATTCCACTGACAAGCCAGCAATCCAACTTTGAGTAGAGTTTATTATGGGGAATGAATGTCAGCGCTTCTTTGTCTTCAGCGACATGTTTATCTTCTCGTTCTTATATTCAGCATCGTAATCACTGGTATTCTCCAAACGCTTCGGTGGGCCTTAGAGTACTGGTATTTCATACAGTGCTGTGTCCATAAGGTGACCATTGACAATAATCCTTTACTGCATGTCGCTTCTGTGTAGGTTCGGGCGACCTTCCAATAGTTCTGCCGCAGCTTTACTAGAATCGAACGGCAGGAGTCCCTTCATGCCTTTGTGACGAACATACCTACTGCTTCTCTTCTTGATGATAGTCGATAGGATATTTTTGCGATGCCTGTTCTTTTCGAAGATTTACTAGGCTTCGAACTTTTCGACTTCAAAAGACGAATCTCCCGTGCGAGATTGGTGACGCAGATGAGATTGGATGTTACTTGGCGATGGCGATCTCTTATTAGACTCCATCCTGCTGTTGCTGCGTGACAGCCTCGGCGACTTATTGTTAATCGGCCGGAAGAGATCAGCCTGCATGCCCGTTCTGCTTTTCACGGCATCTCGATGCTCTTCTACTCTCAGTCTCCACAGATCGAGGACCTCCTTCTCCTGTTTAATTTTTGTTTCGACTTTCTTGCTTTCGTCGTAGTTACTTTTTACTGGGAATGGGTCCAAGAGGTTCGGTGGCTTAACCTTTTCGCGTTTAATAACGAAATGCAGCCTCCCTGACTTTGGTGTTGCTCCCGAAAATGACGACAGGTTGGAATTCCGACCTCTATTGGTAAGTTACTTGATCCGCAGAGAATCCATAGTCTGATTGGCCATCGAAGTTGATCTCTCTTTAATGTGAGATTCAGTGGCTCGCCTGTTCACGTTGCTTTCACGTTTGAAGTCCTTGAATAGTTCGTTTAGTTCGGTGTTCAGTTCGTACTGCCTCTTTAGCGTTTGGTTCTGCTTGTCCTGCAACTGTGCTTTCACTTCCTCAATACGCTCGAAGATGATCTACTGGGTCGACTTGGGCAACAGTTTCATAATCTATCGGGTTTCCTTGCTGTTCTTCTCTTTTAGGTGCTTATACGTAACGATGTAGTTGTACTAACGTGTCTTCTCTCGCACGTACTTACCGAAGTCAATGTTCAGCAACCTATCTCGGTTGTTTGCCTCGAAGATCTCCCTTTCTAACTCGCGAATTTGTGCAGCCATCAAACATGGCTGCGGTTTGATCTGTAATGATTCGAAGCCTTCCACGGAAACTATCTTCTTGCGTTAGTCCACAGCTCCAGTCTTCTTTGCGTAGCCGAACTTTTCGACAACTGCATCACCGATGAGCTCATCTGTCTCTTCGGCTATCATGGGACTGTATGGCTTATAATAGCAGCTTGCAAGAGATAATTTAACTCGAAGAGTCAGTTGATGCTCATCGTGCCGAGGCCGGATGTTGTGTAGTCCTTCATGTTTTCGGCGCGGCCTAGGATCACGAAGTAGCCGCCTGGTGGTACCTGCTGGCTTATCTGACGTTGGCCTTTGTAAGGCTTCTTGAGCTGGAACTTGGGATTGCTATTGTTCTGAACCCTAGGATAAGATGAAATGGTACGATAGATTCATGGTTACTGGCATTTGGGATTGGTTGATGACAGCTGCATAGACATATCCTTCCTTGAGGATCTCTTGGTTGTAGAAGACTCCAGGGCGAGCCTGCTTTGGTGATGCTTGCATAGCGCGAGCCGCATATAGCTTTTGCTTGAAACCTTGGGTCTCGTAGGGTTGAGGTTGAGTTATCTTGCATGCATAATCTCCGTAGATCGCAAGGGTCAACTCATAATCCTTCTCCCACTTCTCTTGAAAGAAGATCTTTCCAAACACAATGTACTGACCGGGTGGTAGAGTGTGCTTTTTGAAGAGAGTTCTGAAAGCGGATTGACTGCCCTCAAACCATTGCACCTGATTGGGTCCTATGACTTTGCCAATAATGATCGTGGCCATCGAGAAGTTGTACTGGTCCTGTAATTTGTCCTCGAAAGCTCGTTCTGGGATTTGGTTTATTTGGAAACTGTACTCACCTTCTCTGAGAATCTCAACCTTGAAGTAGTTCCCTCTCTGTTTTGTAGATTTTTGTGTCAGGTACACGTATGAGGCATTATCGTTGACCTCAGCGCAGGTCATCATACGGAACTCAGTGATGAACTGATCGTACAGGAGGAAGAAAGTGCCGTCGTTGGCATTGGGGTTGAATCCCAGTCGCTGTTTATCTTGTGGCGAGACCATGCTCCACTTGCTATCAGTGTCGTTCCAACTGCTATTTGATTCTGATTTTCCCCATGGATTTCGAAGTTTCACTAGTCTTACCTGCCCGGAGTTGGTGTTAAGAGCGTATGCTCCCAATAGTGTGTAGGCGTGGCCTTGTACAATCCCAGATTTGGATGTGTTGGTGTCGGATCCCGGGAGGGAACTTGCAATCATCGAATATTCCCTATCCTCAGCTTTTAGGAGGTACTGCCAAACTTCTTACTTATTGAAATCAGCTGCCTTGGTTCTGTAGGCTTGGATGTGAGCACCTGTGAGATCGTGTAGACCCTCTTCAGGATAGCCAGCTTCAATTCGCTTGTAGGATGAATATAGCTTTGACCAAGCCTTCTCGAGCAGAATCACCCAAGTTTAAGGACCACTAGCCTTACTGAAAGCAGGGGTTCCATTCATGACGGGTATGTATTCGTCCATATCGATGGTCTTCCACTTTCCTTTATAAAGAATTTTGCATGCGTAGTACTTTTGTGGGTTTTCCTTAGCTGTCAGAAACAAGTTGAGAATACGTGAGGGCTTCTCGGCGAGGGCTGCCATCGCAGCAAGTAAATAGCAGTCGCCTAGGTAGCCTTGTTTGATGTCGTCTGGAACGATCTTATCATCGAAGATAATCGGATTGTGAATGATCTATGAAATCTTCTTCCAAGTGATGGATTTCCAGTCGCTAATAGCTCCCCATTATCCCGTCAACGACTTTAAGTTTGGTGGGAAAACTGAGTCTTCGAAAACCCTTCCTTCGCGACGTAGTTGCTCCAACTTCTGCTGAACCGGTGAAGGTTCGATAAAGGTTACCTGTTGGTTGATCAGAGTACCAACGTCAACGTTTGGACCAACCATTTGGTATTGCTGATGGCGTTTCTGTTCCTACAACCAACCACCGAATAAATCGTTGTCGTCTCCTCCGCCTACACCGTCTCTCTGCTTAATTTGTATCATTGGCATAACCTATCTTTGCTGGAACCAATCGGTTAACATGGCTTGGTCTTCGAAACCTCCTCCGAAGCCTCCAGGTTGTCCACCAAACTGTTGCGGAGGTTGGTTCCATTGATTAGGTTCGACCCAACCAGATTGAGGTTGACCCCAGCTTTGATCATGTGATGGGCCCCACCCTTGTTCAGGTTGGCCCCAGTTGCCTGTTGCTGGAGGCTGTTGCCCTCCCCAACCTGCGTGTTGTTGATGACTTCCGCCCCCTCCCCACCCTCCAACTGGACCTCCTGGTGCTATCGGTGGTTGTCCCCATCCACCTTGTTGCCCTTCCCACCCTCCTTGTGTGGGAGGAAACCCTCCACCGACTCCGCCGGGAGGTGGTAGCGGATTACCCCATTCATCGTAGCCGTATCCTTGTTGGCCCCAGCCCCCTTCCATAAAGATTACTGAATTTAAATATTACAGAGCAGGATACCATACTCGGCCGTTCAGATCTCATATAAAGTCTCGTGGAGTGAACATGTTATGGCTCACCTTCTCGAACAGAGTTTTGACGGATTTAACGCTTGCAATCGATCTGGCATCATCGATATTCTTCTGCTTCATCATCTGGCTGACACCCACAAGATATTTTGTAAGTGCCGTCATTCCAGGGTCCACTTAGAAGCTCCCAGCGAGTTGAGCAGGTGAATAACGAGGAATCAACAGATCGTTGGTCCGATACTTCTCTATGATATTTGGGTGCCCAGAGACGACGAATGTATTGGCTTCCTCATAGCCAGGAAACTTCGCGAACACTTGGCTAAGGTCACGTTTGATGGGTATAGGATGATAGTTGTCCTTACCTGCCTTACCCTCATACTCTTCGCGTTTGGTTGGCAGCACGAACAAAAGATTGCGGTAGTAGCGACCGAAGTAGCTAGTGCTTATCGCTTGTGTGTCCTACTTTCCAAGTGTAGACCAAACCGCCATTTCGAATTTATCCTGATGAGTCTGGAACATCGAATCCAGGAATAAAGTTCTTCCTCCTCGGTACTTAACTTGAAAGGGACTGATGGTCTCGTCATACTTCATCGTCCTCAGCAGTTCGTCGGACCCACCGATGCTGATACCCCTTGCCTTCTTGTACAGCAACAATAGGGTTTCGTTGAGGTCGAGTATAATCAACAGTTTGCTCTTGCTGGCGGCCATAATTAATGTTTATGATGGGAACTAGGGCACCAGCAAGGATTCTGCAGGTAGTTCGTCAGCTAGCCAGTCGGGATAAATCAATAATTATGGAGTTGAAGAAGCCTCAAGTTGTGTTTTTCCTTGGTGGGCCAGGCAGCGGAAAGGGTACTCAAAGTACTCTCATCAACGAAAAGTTTGGGTTCAAACATCTGTCTGCAGGAGATTTGCTGCGTGAAGAGGTACAAGTACCATAGCATGCAGAGAAAGAGTGGATCTTCAGATGGTGAGCTTATTGAGAGCCTCATCAAGGAAGGCAAGATAGTTCCGAGTCGCATCACTGTGTCACTACTTCATAATGCCATGAAGAAGCTTGGCATGGAGGTATTCTCGGTCAAGACTATTTCAGAATGGCAAGTTCCTCATTGATGGCTTCCCACGCAACCGAGAGAACCTGGAGAGCTGGTAGGAGCAGATGAAGAATGTTGTGGACGTGCCATTCGTACTGACTTTGCTGTGCAGTGAGGTATTTATTGGCAAATATGATAGGATATCATGTTAGAGAGGCTGCTGGAGCGTGGAAAAAGCTCTGGTCGCGTCGACGACAACGTCGAAAGCATAAAGAAACGGTTCAAGACTGCCCAAGAGGAAACCCAACCAGTGTTGTAGATCTTCCGGCAGCAGGGTAGGCTGGTGGAAGTGGACTCAACCGGCAAAATCGAGGACATCTTCCAAACCATCAGTAAGGCCTTCGAGAAACTATGACAGTCTCTTAGGAATAAGCTTTGGCCGCTGCCATTCTATAATATAAGTACCGGCCGGCATGGATTTGAAGCATGCTAAATCTTCGGCTGAGAAATTAAAAGCAGGGCTAGTCAGGCGGTTCTGCAAGCCCCGAGACCCCCAACACGCCGAAAGAATGCGATAGATAGTAGTCGTGCGATCGCGCACAAAAGGTGCACATCAACCTGCAAGAGCAACCGAACAGCTGGCCAAAGCTATCAACCGAAATTCAAAATAAAAGTTGTCAGCCTACAAAACAAAGCTCAGCGGGCAGGGTTGTGAAGAAGAGCTCAACCGGAAGATCGGCGCGAGAAAGTTGTACACACAGTATGAATAGCCCGGAATAGTCCTGGCAAATTCACACAGCAAAATCACTTGCAGCGTGCAGAAGAACAAAAATACTAAGCCAAGACGACGGAAAGCACCTCGCAACACTGTGCAGGATGTTCGATTGTCGGGTGAAAAGGAAACTACGACGATAGGTTCGCGGTGCAATTCATCTGAAGCAGGGAGGCAGCAGGGGAAGGCTCGAAAATTGCTTGGTACTCTTATCAACAGAATCAAGTCGTCAGAGCATACCCTCACCACTGCTCTCTCCGAAAAGAAAATTAGTGACAATTCCTGCGAATAGCCCACGAGCTAGTTGTCTAAGAAGCTCAATCGAAAACATTCGCAGAAACCACTGAGCCGTCCCACTAGTAACAAACGCGTTTCGAAACAAAAACGGTCAAGGGAAAATGACCCGCCGAATAAACAGCACTACCAGCTCAACTGCCCATAGAATCTCGAGCCGATAGTCTTAAATGAGAGTAATCGCTTCCAACCACCAACTGACAGCGATTCCAAACACCTCTCGATCGTGAGAACAGCCATGCACCAACATGGAACTGTCCTCAATGACATCTTCGCGAACTCCCCCGAGCTCACCCCAAAGATCCGAGCTGTGTTGGTCGATTGGCTATTTCGCATCACGTCGGAAATGATGATGCAAAGACAGACAGTATCCCTGGCTATGCACTACCTTGACGAATACTTGCAGCGAACAGTTGTGCACAAACTGCAGTACCAGCTTATGGCTCTCGCAGCGTTGCTGATAGCCTATAAGCAGTAGCACAGCCATCACGATAAATTCGTCGAAGTGCTCCTTGCCAGCTGTTAACATGGTTACAGCAAACCTCAGTTACTCGAAGCGGAAATGAAAATGGCGCTGGGGTTGGAGTTCAAGCTCAACCCACCCACCTACAACTTTTGGATAGAGTACTTTACGGCCAGATGGGATCGCTATCTGCAGAAAAGACAGTTTCTCCGAGTCGCTTAGGAGACTTCTTAGGAGCTTCGAAAGAGATTTTCGGAAAGGCCACTGCTATTTCGGGAGGCGAGTCCTCACTCTTACAGCATGTACCGGTAACTGTTGCAGCTGGTGGATACTTCCCTTTATTGTGAGACAACTGTTAGGAAGTTTGGGCGACCAAGATTGGTAGCTGCGAGTTTGTACCTCATGCTACGCTGCAACCTATAGCATACTATCGGGTTGGAAAGGATGCTGATCGACCCGAGCCAAGATAAACACCTTGCCATGCATATGGAGTTCCAGCAACCGAATAGTCCAATTTTCAGAGATAGGCTGCATTTCAATCCACTTTTCAACCACTATCTCACCGAACTGTGCTAGTTCGAGCTGGCAGACATTGTTCCTGAAATTAAATACTTGGCCGGCTTCATGGCAATGCCCTTTAGCACTGCTCTGCCCGATGGCTTGTGTTCTTGCGAATAGGTAATGGAAATGTTATACAGATATCCTACGAACAGTTCCTGCGGTTCCAGTTGCATAGCCCCGCCTCATTGCAGGAATCCCTCCGAAGGCTCTGACGCCCATTTAAACCGCAGAGCATGATTTTCTATTGAATATTCCAGTGGGTTCGATGAAAAAGCAAGAGGAAGTCATCCGCAAGATGAAGTTGGAGGACTACGAAATCGGCCGCACTCTCGGCAAAGGTACTCCAGCACCCATATGTAGGTGGTTTCGGTAAGGTGAAGATCGCCAAGAACAAGAAGACTGGCAAGTACTACGCACTAAAGCTGCTAACCAAGGGCGACATCATTAAGTCGCAGCAGGTCGATCACGTCTACAACGAGAACTTTGTGCATAGCCAACTGAGCCACCCCTTCATCGTGCACTTCGAAGGTCTTGCACAGGATACACGATACCTCTATCTGGTACTCGAACTCATCAACGGTGGTGAGTTGTTCACCTACCTACGGTCGGTCGAAACCTTCCCTACTGAACAGGCTAAGTACGATTTCCATTCACCGAAGGTTCTATGGAGCCACCGTCACAAGCTGCTTCGAGTACCTGCACAGCAAGAACATCATCTTCCGAGACCTCAAACCTGAGAATTTACTCGTTGGAAACGATGGTTACCTTAAGCTTACTGATTTCGGCTTCGCGAAGATTCTCAATGAGGGCAGGACCTTCACAATCTGCGGAACTCCTGAGTATATTGCGCCCGAGGTCATTCTCAACCAGGGACACGGTAAGGCAGTCGATTGGTGGACGCTAGGAGTGCTTCTTTATGAAATGCATGCAGGCATTGACCCCTTCAACGACGACGATCCCATGGGCATTTATAAGAATATTCTCCGAGGACGTATTCAGTTCCCGCAGAGCTTTGACAAAGATGCCAAATCTTTGGTCAAGCACCTATTGGTCGCCGATCTCAGCAAACGCTATGGAAATCTGAAAGACGGTACTCATTAGTTTAATGCCAGGGGTTAACGATATCAAGAGGCACCGCTGGTTCAACACTCTGAACTGGGACGATCTGCTGAAGAAGAAGCTGAAGCCAAGCTACGTGCCTATTGTGAAGAGTCCTGGCGATGTTAGCAACTTCGACGATTACCCTGATAGCGGTTCACACGCTCAGGATATCAAATCCAGCGCCGACCCGTTCATTAATTGGTGATGACTTGACCAACCGATAAACTTGCTCATAGAATCTATATAAGCTATTCAAGCAACTTCAAAATAGGCGCATGGGCAAGGCACTATCCCTACTTAAGACGTGGAAGGAACCCATCGTACCAGAGGATAACGAGTCCATTGACCGTGCAATCGAGCACATCCTTGAACAACCAGAAGACATGGTGGCGACGATGGAGACCTACTTAGCCTTAAAAGTGGTGAACCTGCATCTCATCAAGCGTATGATTGCGAGTCTGAACTCCGAGAAGCAGCTGTACCTGAACCGTGTGCCGCTGCAGATGCTGCATACCGGCAAATTCAAGAGCTGTCTAAAGAAGCTATTCAAGCACTGGTTGACGGTACACACGGAAGTCAACAGTAAGGCCATTCTGCTGGTAAAGAGCTTCGATGTGCAGTACTTAGAGGTGCTAGCCAAGTTCCTGCTTCTAATGTCAGAGAAACGCACACTTAGAGTGATGGATGACCTCAAGTAGTTCAAACTCGAACCCATAACTGAAGGGCTAGTGCAGACCAAGAACATCCCGCAGAAAAACACCGAATCCAGCCTCTTCCCCTTGTAGAGCTTCATCGAAATGCAGACGCAAACGGAATGCGAAGCTGCCTATATCACGCTCAGGAACACCCTCAGCAGTTTTCTCAAGCTCAAGACGTCCTTCCTTACACGCTCGGATAATACTCTCGAAATACTGTCCTACATGGCCGAACACACCTTCGTGCTACTCGTAAGAATCTATTTTCATCGGGAACATCACCCGGAAATTCGTGAATTCGTTCTCAAGGAGACACCAGAAGAGGCTGTGAGATTCGGTGCATACTTTCTCGCCAAGTCGGTCGATATCCGAAAGGATCAGCTCTTCGACCTGACAGTGAGGTTTCTGCTATCGTTGATCTATGACGGCCGCATCACCAAGGAAATGCCTAGCTTCCCGTCGCCGTTGTTCCCGAACATACCTGTGCTGATAGAGAACAACCTTTTCCAGTTCATTTTGTGGAATTTGTTGCTTGGACTGTCTCGCTAAGCTATGGATGTGAAGGAAGGCGAGAAGATCACAAGGAGGATGATGGACCGCTTGACTGTTGACAGATTCGAGAGTTGGCGACTGATTATCTACCTGCTGGAGAACAAACAAGCTCACATGGAAAAGCTGAGTATCTACTTCCTGGAGGAGCTTGCCCTCAGCGTCAAAGTAAGCGATATCGAGCGAATCTACCTCAACAAGATGATTCGATTTGCATTGAAGATCCAGCGCTCCGAGATTTTGGAGAAGTTTCTCAAATCCTAACGGATCGACTACACACTAAACTTCAGTAATCATCGTCTCGTTCTCAACTAGCTGCAGATAAGCGAGTACCTCAACGAGAAGGTAGCCACCCTGTCGTCGACCATCGACTTCTACAGTGAGCGATACCTGTACGGCGCGATATTCCAGAAACGAGTGGAACCCAACTGGACGGAGCTAGTGCTGTGGAACAACATCAAGGCCAGGCTGCACACGACCCACAGCGGCATCAAGTAGCACACAAACGGTGTGAGTGTCTTGGAAAGCAAGCAGCTCGAGGTAAGAGCTTCCAACCGTGGCCTCCACTAAATTGAGGATGAGTGACTTTGCCTCTATCGGCCAAAATTTAAGACACTTAATGGCCAGTTTGAAATTGTCCTCAGTATTTCTCTCAAAGTATCCTGTTGCTCTTCGGTGCTGTTGGGATCTAGTATGTTAACCTGCAGCAATGAAAAGTGATTAACAGTTGCATAAAATTGTCATAGAGCTGCACTTCATCGAGCCTAGAAGTACTTGCCCAAATGCTCAACGATGTTTCGGAGTTTCAAGTGCTCTCGGTTAAACTTCATCAGATCCTCGTGCTTCGCACATTCGATCAGGTACTTCTCCAGGAACGGTAACTCCTTGTCCGATTGGTCACCTATGAACTCCACCACCGGGATCCCGTTGTCGATCATATGCCCAAAAGAATAGGCGAGATTGTCCACCAACAGCATCTGATGCGGCATCCGGTTGGTTATTCGCATGATGTCCTTGATATAGATACCGAGAGATGTGCGCAAACAGCTTTCCCGGGATAGTGAGCCAGTGATTGTGGGGCTCGACTCGTTAAGGAAGCGCATAGCAGCCTGTGCGTAGTCCTCGTTGCTTGCCGTGAAGATATATACTTCGTAGTGTTGGCTAACTGCTTTGAGAAATTCTAAGCAATAAGGCCTCATGCGGAAGGAGATCTGAATGAGCTAGCAAGTACCTTGGTGGGCTGACCACCGATTGTAATGGTCATATGGTGTTCAAACTTGACAGAGGGATCGATAGACGTGTGGATGAGTGTTTCATCGAGGTCCAGAAAGAGAGTCTTCTGGCCGTTGTTCGGTGTTGGGAGCTCTAGCCTATGCTGTTTTAACTGTTCGTCGGTGAGAGGCTGCATTTGTTGCACGTGCTTAACCCCCATAAAGCAGTCCAGCAGATGTTTGAATTGCGCTTCCCTGCAGATGCTATCAGAGAAGAACAGTTGCCGGTATGGAAACTCTTCTGTGGGCTCACTGACATTCCCCCCCCAAACTTCTTCCGAAGGTTACTGATCGCCATTTTCAGTAGTCTTACGAGTATTCGTTCGTGGCAGGTGTGCCAATCCCTTCCTGATGACTTTACGGCGGACAACTCGACTCGCGTGATGTTGGGCCTTCATATAAAGTATTATTGAAATTGGATTCTGAAAGGTGGTTTGTAAGTTCAATGTGCGGGTCACTGATCGTTTTGGGCAATGATGGTTAAAATCTATGGGGAGGTAGATTCCGAGTTGGTGGCTCCAACACAATGTCTTCTCCACTCTGGAGCGTCGACTTAATTAATTATATGAAGTTCTCAATGAAGGTCAGTTGAATCAGTCGGCCATCGCTCATTGCTCAAACTAATTGATCGCAGCCTTTGCACTGAAAAGGCTACCACTGCCAAGAGTAAAACTTTAATATTCTGATGAACTTGTCAGTGAAGTTGCCTGATCATTGATTCGGTTGATCGGAGTGTGTGGCTGCTTGCTACTACTTCATTTCAGTCTTGACAGGTTCTGATTCTTCCTCAGACGAGGAACTTTGCGCATCGGAGCTCGAACTAGACTCCTCCTCTTTCTTGGGGTCTCGACGCGCACTTCTTTTATGAATCTTTTTTGTCTTGGTCAGGGCCTCGCGGGCTTTCTGCATCGTGTAAGGCTTACATGCTGCACAAACTTCTTCAAACGGAGTTTGCTCATCACGTACTCGTAGTACTTTGAATTCTTACCGCTGATATTCGTGCCCTTTACATCTTTGTTTGTAGCTACTCGAGCGTACAAGCGACGCTAAACACCCTCCACCGTGTACGGTTGGAACTCATACCACACTGAATAGCACGCGCTGTACTCTCATCTGCTTCGTCCTTCATCGTCTCCGTTTTCGGAAGATCCCTGCGGGTAAAATCTTCGACGAGTTGCCCAGCAATGTCTTTGTCCTTGAGCACGATGTTACAGCTGCTGTCGTTGAGCCACTCGATTCTCACAGGGTACTTCAACCCGAAGTAGTTACGAATTGCTTCCGTACTCATATAGTCCACGCCATAGAGATGAAGCTAAGTAGTCTGGCAATGCTTACCGCATTCTATCTGAATTGCACGTTGTCGTCAGTGAAGTCTGGCACAATCTTCCTCTCAAAGAACTCTAAGTTCGACATGAAGATGGTACTCTCGGCATCACGAACCTCAATAGTGGTGAAGAACTTGCGAGCCCGTTCGTAAATTCGCTTCTACCGTTAGGTCGGGTCACTAATCTCCTCCTCCAGTAGAGCTAGATCCTTGAGGTACGCTGCATCACCACTTTCCCGCGCCTTCTGAAGCTTTAGTACTCGAAAGTCCTCAAGCTACGATAGTCGATGCTTCTACAGTAAGCTCACGGAAGTTAGAGTTGAACTTCTCCGCACGGACCTTCATCTTTCGATTTAGTTCCTCCAGCTACGCTTTGTCCTTGGCAATTTCTTCGAGCTCCAAGTGCATTTTCAATAATCAATATTGGGTAGACACATTCACCAGCGAGCTCCGATTGTTATAACTCGATTGGGAATGGAGCCAGAGAATAAGGATGAGGCGCTGCTGGTCGAACTGCTGTCAATGGGATTCTAGGAAACGCTGGTGAGGCAGGCCATTCAGCTGACTAGCACCAAAGACCAAGCTATCAACTTTATCGTCCAGGCTTTGGAAGATGCCGAAAAAATTCCCGCTCCGAAGTTCAATAACCCCATCGTGCAACTGGTCAACGTTGGAGGAGTCAAACCACCTCCCAACGGTTCCAACGACGAGTGGTCAGACGAATAGGAAGAGTACAAGATGGTGTTCCTCGTTCGCATGGATTTAAAGATGGGATTAGGCAAGATGGCAGCCCAAGTAGGTCACGCAACCCTCGGAGCCTACAAGCAGCTGGTCGCTGACAGTGAGAAGAATGAACTTGCTTAGCATGCATTATTCGAGTGGACTGAAACAGGGCAGAAAAAGGTAGTGGTAAAGATAAACACCGAAGAGGAGCTATTCAAGATCATCGATGTAGCGCATAAGCAGAAGATTAACAACTATGTTGTGAGGGACGCCGGTCGTACCCAAGTACCTTCGAAAGATTAGCATAGATTAAAGCGGGGTCTGTGACTGTAGCTGCATTAGGTCCCGCTCCTGCCCCACAGCTGGATAAAATCACCGGTCACTTGAAGTTGCTGTGATAACAGACCATATAGACAGCGGTTCGAGCGATTAGCAACCTCCTTACTCGAGGCTCTGATAGGACCGTTCGTTTCGAGTTCGATTTCTTCATTGTATTGTGCAGCGAAGCTATGTTCGGTCCATTGGCATGCAACTGCTGCCGCAGGCTATAATACTTTTAAAAAATGACAGAAACTGGTCCCGTGATGAAGTGTAAAATCGTGTTCCTGGGCGACCAATCGGTCGGCAAGACGAGTATCATCAACCGCTTCATCTTCGACAACTTCACCGGCAACGAACAGGTACAGTAGTCAAGCAAATCAGCCGACAGTGGGAGTCGACTTCGTCAGCAAGACCATCAACGTGTAAAACAAGACGCTGAGAATGCAGCTGTGGGATACTGCTGGTCAGTAGCGTTTCCATTCGCTAATTCCCAGCTACATCAAGGACAGTCATGCCGCCATCATCGTCTACGACATCACCAGTAAGTTCGTTGTCGATTATGCAGATGAAAATTCGTACAGCAACATAGTCAAGTGGGTTGAAGACGTCAAGGAGGTTCGCGGTGAAGAAGCCGCTATCTTCATACTCGGCAACAAGGTGGATTTGGATTCAGAGAGGTAAACCCGTTGGCTAATGCAGGAAAGTTTCCACGTCGGAAGCTACGAAGAAAATTCAGCAGCTTGGTCTCGAATTTGCGGAGGTATCGGCAAAGACAGGAGCCAATATTAAGGAATTCTTCAAGGGATTGGCACAGAGCATCGCTGGGACCAAGAAACCTGCGGGTGGCAGCACAGCCGTGGAACCCGAACGACCGAAGGAATCGAACCCCAAGCAGGGCGGAAATAAGCTTGTGAATCCAGCGACCCAAGACGAGACCCAAAAGAAGAAGAAGGGCTGTTGCTGACCATTAGGCTTGTTCTTACGTGAATATTCAGGAAAGAAGAGTCAGTTGAACTCGGAGTATGTGGTGTAGCTACCTGGGCCTAATCCAGCATCTCCCCCACCGAATAGGTTTCGTTTTACCTTGCTGAAGGTCCGGGTCTGTGAACCTGGAAATTTCGCATTGAAGTAGCTCCCATCTGGCGAAAGGTTCTACTTTGTGTCGTAAGTGCCCGGGCCCGGTGTGGTCTGTTTCTTCTTTCTGCAGGGAGTCTTGTGCTCGGTGAGGGATGGTACGGAGCTGTTCTTTAGATGCGACAAACTGTAAACTCCACTCTTGTTGATAAACTATGGAACATTGTCTGAATAGCATGGTACTTACATGTGCCGGGTCCAGGGTTTGTGATGTTGCCAGTTGACCTATCCTTTAACCTTGGCTTAAAGGTAATTTCAGTGTGTTCGCAGATCTTGCTGGGAATCTCGTAACTGGCTGGCCCTGGGGTAGTTGATCTGCGAAAGATACCACCTAGCTTGAGCTCCTCCCTTCCGAACCCAAACTTGGTGCCACGGGTGGTCTTTGCATTGAACATGGAACCTAATTCGTATTTGGTTGGGCTAGGCATTGTGGAATCTGCAGCATTACAGAGCTCTGTCTTCTTGCCGATCCCGATGCCTGCCTTTCTGCCGCTACCAATCACCGAAGGTAGGTTGTAGTACTTATCACTGGTTTAATCCTTCCAACTACCTGTAAATTCGTGCCGAGGGTTCGAACCGTGAACCCTTGGAGAAGGAGTACTGCATCTTGGCAGTGCTGCTGTTAAGCTGATCAAAGGGGCTGCGTGATTTGCTGGCCATCGAAGAAGAAGAAAGTATGATAAATAATGGAAATCCACCGTAAATCTATTCGAAAGAGAATGAAATCAACGATAGCACACTAGTTTGTTTGGTTGTAGGGTGATCTCTGAGCGCTGACGGAGGAAATTGGGGGCTGGAGATGACGAGGAAGGCTTTGAAGCAGTGAGCAAGGCTGACGATAGTTTAGATTTCCGACACCACTCCAAACCCATGTCTCCTGATTGTTGCCATGAGCGCTGAACTGCTGTGTTTTGTTTGGGCTCATTGCCTATGTAGTGGTTGAAACGTACCTTCCACAAACTTTTCGCCGACCATTGGGCGTTGCACAACGGAATCGCCTTCAATTTTGGGTAATTTTTTCTCGCCAAAAAAAGTGTTGTAGGTGGTCTGACCAGCTCTGGCATTAACTCATTGTTTACAATTTGTCGCTTTTTAGACAGTTGGGTTTGAGAATTGATCTGAACGTGCACGTGTCAGCTGCACGCTATACTCTCAATTCGCCTTTGGTAGACTCCCCAAACATCTTGACTGCTGCAGGGGATCTCACATGTAAATGATGTGGATTGGATTCGGGGTAGTGGACAGCACTGCCGTTCAAGTACCTTTTGTTCAGCGATCGATGGTCAATCGACTTCTGCAGCATATCGATGTTCTGTTTGTTCTGCAGGAAGCTCACCGTGGTCTTTGCTGGCAGTTTCTACGTTGGCTAATGTTCATACTTCCGAGCAGTCCTGGACTAATCCCGTCGTGATCCAAGGTTGGGCACGCCTCATTCGTTCTAGCGGAAGAAGGTTGCCGAAGGCATCAGCAAAAGAAATATTGGGGTCGAGTTGCTGAACAGGTTGAAAGGCATTGGTGCGCAACGGTTGCTCGGGTGCAAACTTTTCTTCGTACCAGTTACCTAGCTTAACTCTCCACAGTACCCATCAGGCAGTTGCTTGTATAGCCGTCACAAACTTGTGCCATGCTATTTCGTTTTCCAAAATAAGATTGTTCTATAAGCGGTAAGCGATCAGCAGCATGTTCACATGTTCTTGAACTGGGGGGACTGGTCGGGGAGTTGTTGCTCGTCGCCCATGGACTCCTCCTCCTCAAATAGGTTGCGGAACGGAGGGTTAGTAACCGTTGCTGGCGTATTGCTGCTAGCAGCATAGTGTGGAGACTGGATGGGAAGGTTGCTGAGGTTGCTCAATAGTGAAGCTCGTTGGGGAACCTGCTGTGCTGGTTTCTTTTGCATATTCCCGAACATTTGCTTGTTGGAGGTACTGTGGCTATTAACATTGGGTTTTCCGCCGTTGATGATGCTTCCGAAGGCTCCATGGTTGCTGGTCATCGCAGGATTGCCAGCATTGGATGACCCTTTTTCAGCAACTCCCAGTAAATCGTCTATAGCAGCCTTGTACTCGTTGAGTTTACCCTCCAATGACTCTTTACTGAGTTCAGTAACCTGCTGTAGCGTCATTGCATCATCCTCCACGCGATGCTTGTATAGCTTGACCTTCTGGTCATAGAAGTTGATGCATTCACGATACTTATCCTCCACGACGTCGAGCACTATCTCGTTGATGTTGTTCTTAATATCATTGCTAATCTCGTTGAGTTAGGTCAGTGCCTCACTGATCTCACTGGCCTGTATCTCCCCAATTTGGGTGTACTTGCGGCACTCCTTTTGCATAATCTCGAGGTGGTGGGACTTTACGTGATGAATGTAGCTTATCATCGCATCGTAGAACTGCTCCACAAGCACAAACTGCTCGGAATAGTGGTTAGGCAGCTGCTCGTATGCTTGCTAGTTGCGCTGCATGTTCGCTGCAACTTCATCGATCTCGCTGCTAAACTGCTGAACCTACTGGAAGCGAGGATGACGAAGTACTGCAGGATCGAGTTTAGTCGGTTTGGACTGCTCCATCTCCACTACACTGGAAGCTGGCAAAGAGGGTCTCGAACTGTTCTGTCGGAGAGTGCTGAGCTTCTCAAGATTGAACCCTTGACTCACCAGATGTGTTGAGCACTTGTAACAGTAGAACTGGTACTCGCCATCGATTTCAATGCGGAACTCAGCTTACTTGTCGGGGTGGTTGAGACATTCCTTACGTCGGCTGGACAGCATCGGATTGTTTGTCTTGGTAGAGTATGTCTTGCGAAGCTGTGGGACCTCGGGGGCGTGAGCTGGCGCAGTATTATACTGCATGGTCCCTTTGTTGATGAGTGCAGGTTTGCGTGTAGGGTTGATCTTGCTTGGAGACAGTCCACCAAGCTGCAGCGTCGGCTGGTTTTCCTTGTTCAGACGGTTGGGAGTGAGCTGTCCTCGCCCGTTGGTACTAGCACCAGGCTGACTTCCATCCCGAGTGCGGATTGGGGTATTGATGATAAGTCGTTGTGGCTGCGCCTTCTGCATTCCTTTCATCGTAACTAACTGAAAATATTTGATATTAAAACTGTGGGGTGTTAGCTTTGTGCTGTAAACTGGAAGCCAACCGGGTCAGCAACACACCAACCCTAACAACAATCTTCTGCTCCTCCGTCCGAAAATAGAATAATAAGATGGCGGAAAAGCAACAGAACTCGCTCACAAGGTAACAACGTGAACGCTATACGAACCTGTTCATGGAATTTGATGCGGACAACTCAGGTAGCATCAGCACCAAAGAACTCAAGTATGTATTGAAGGCATGTGGATTGAGCATCGATGACGAGCAGGTGGAAGACCTAATCAACGAAGCAGACGCTGATGGCAGTGGTGAAGTCGAAATTGATGAGTTCCTCGCACTCATCAATAAGGAGTTGAACAACCAATAGTGGTCGTCGGAAGACTTCCAGGCTTCTTTCTAACTTTTCCAAACAGCGGAGAAGAACAGCATCGATGCCGACGAGTTGCGGAGACTCATGAGGCTGCTAGGCTAGTCGATTAGCCAAGTCCAAGCAGAAGAAATGGTCAAGTTCGCCGATAAGGACTTCGACGGTGCGATTAGCTTCCAAGAATACTGCGAGGTTATGAAATGATTACGGGTTCACTACTCATACAAATCACACTGCCGGGGTTTGCGGCTCGTCGAAGCGATTACCAACAACCTCAACAACGGTTGGTAGCTACTCGGATTGACGAGTCGGATTTTCGAGCATATCTAGAGAGTTGTTTTCGGCGTGCCGATTGTGCCGTAGCTCGTGTTCCGAAGGTTGATGGGTTCGTAGCATTTGGTAGCGTTGCATTCTCCAACCATAAATACAACCGGCGGATATGCAGCAACCCAGCATGTAGCTTCCCATACCTAATATTACAATAGTCAGCAAGACCAACACGTTCAGAATGAGTCCGTTAGAGAGGTTGGTAGTTTGCTGGACTCCATCGTGCACCATACCGACAAACGAATAGACGAGTTGCAATGGGCCAAATGACATGGCTCCCTTGTTCAGATGGATCGTCTTGTATGATTCCATTGACACGTATCCTGGAAGCACTGGGAGAATGATTGGTAGGATCGTAATGTAGCTGTTCTGTAGCTTTGTTCTGTAGACGATTTTGTTCAGATAGTTGTTGAGCTTTTCCTCTGCATCAGAAGCAGAGGGTTTGATAGAGTGGCCAACCACAGTGTGCTCTACTCGGGTAAGCGTAATAAGCTCTAAGGGATTTTCTGTATGGCTCATCAACGCACCCCGGCAATCCTTAAATTTCTTGAGAACGTGTGGCGATTGGCTTTCCGCCACAACATAAGACACTTTGTAGTTCTGGCCGCTGTCGTCTTCGACGTTCATCCCAGAAAAGATAATGTCGTACTCGTACAGTTTTGGAGCACTACTGAGATAACCCTTGGCCTTCTGAACGACCGAATTGCTGACCCCCGAGTAAGTATCGTCAACTTCCCCCACGTACTTTTGGTCAATATTACGGTGTGGCAGATTGGAAACTATGGTTGGCAGCACATCACCCTTATCGATGATGAACACTTCAATCGTAAAATCGACAGGCTTGGACAGTGATTTAACTGAGAGGTAAAGCATACCCTGATGTACTTGGAAAGTATTCGCATAGTGGGATTGCATTCCGTTGGTCTGGAATTCATTCTGGAACTTGCTGAGGGTGAGATCGCTTCGAATTTGGGTTAAGCCTAACCTCACCTGACCGTTCAAGCACATACGTAGAACCACTTTGATCTTGCTCACTTCGGTAATCGGGAGCTCGTAGTTTTGGGTGCTTCCCTTTGCAAGCTTCCCAGGCATGGTGGTGTTCACTGGCAGCATTACAATGTCCTTAGAATTAACCAGCACAGTGAACCGGCCAGCTGACTAGTCGTTGCGGATGGTCAGTCGGTATCGCGTACAGATCTTGGGGTTCAGCTGGAAGGTACGAATTTTGCTGACCATTGAGAAATCTATGTGATTCAGTTTCTCAGCGACGACCGAAGACTTATCATTCTTATCCTCCTTCTTTTCCGGGTTTATAGAATCAACGCGGGCAACATTTCCGCTTCCAGGTGCAGACGTATCGTTAAGGGTGAGCTCATGCGGGCAAGTCAATTCAACGGACAAGAGAACGTTGGACATAACGATGAGTGTTGAATCGTCCTTCCCAGAATATTCAAAATTGCTTATTGAACCGATTTTCTTGACAAGATTAAGTCCGACTCCATCTTCAAGATTGACGACAGTATCCTGATGCTGAAGCAGGAGAGTGTAAGTGGAACCCTCCTTCTCCCTTGATTGGATGTGGATGCCATGCCACACAACTGCATCTTTCTTCGGCAACAGAATTTCTACCGATTCCTTTTCTACTACGGTCTTCTTGGCTTCGGTTTTTTCAATCTGCCGGCCATTCGAATCGACATCGGTGATCCATACCTTCAAGGTACCCTTTAATGGGGTGATGGTCAGGCTTGAGACCATGTCCTTAGCGGTCGAGAACATATAAACATCGGTCTCGTCCTCCTCCACCTCCGTGGTCATTGCCCGTCCAGCAATCAAACTGGTTGTAGTTTGGTAGCCGATAACCGTAACTGAGCCGTAGATGTCTTCGTTGGTTGCATAGAAGGCAAAGTAGTACACACAATCTTTGCAATAGTCCTTGCTCCGAGGGTTGATTAATAACTCGTGTGAACGTCCCTGGTTAAGGATATTGTCAGGGTCGGCAATCTGCCTCGCCTTTTAAATTTCGAGCATGCAGTCTTCAGTGGATTGTTGATTGCTACAGGACTTGACCTTGTAGGTTGGTAGACCCTCCTTCCTATAGACCTTCAGTTTGAAGTCTTGATGGTAGGAATCGATGAACTCGAATACGACAGAGGTATTCTTGGGTATGAAGAACTCCGTGGGAGTTCCCATGATGAGTTTATGGTAGAGCAGATCACTGGTCACGAGGTTAACTAAGTAGTTGCCGCTGACTGCAGGATTGACATTGCGGAGAGTATAGATCAAGCTGAGGGAGTTGGCACTACTGTACTTATGCAGCACCTTCTTGAGAACATCATTGCTAAACTCCACGAAACTTCGCTGGGAGACTTGAATCACTGAAGCGCGCATGCCATCGGCCTCAGCATAGAACTCTATGGAAGCCTGGCCACTCAGTTGAGTGTTGTAGAAGTATATCTGATGCTTTGTGGGTTCGGAGGTGTTGATGAGCTCCTTGATATCGTAGCGCAGCGATACTGGGTTTGAACCTTCGACCATGAATTGCATCTTATCTTCCTCGCGGAGATTGGCGCTACCACTGCTGGCAGTAACGTGCAAAAATCCTTTACTCTGCTGATTGAACTCACCACGCTTCTTGGTGCCTGACCCACTATCCTGCCGAATCGTCAATAGCAGGTACTTGAATGCGGCATCACCGAAACTCTCCTTCAGTTGACCTCCATTGAAGTATATATGGTGATTGAACTTTCCTGTTTGATTCAGCAGTTCTGCCACTCGTTCCTTTCCAGCCTCTGACGGAGGTGGGGTGAATGCTGAAGGGAACATTGGGAACGGCCATGTCTAAGTTTCCGTAAGCTTTTCTGGCTTGTAATTGGAACTGATGACCACAATTTTGATTTCGTTGGAATAGGCATAGATGTTGATAGGCTTGTTGTTATCAGTAACCTTGTAGAGCATGTGTATTTCTTTGCCTATGCTGCTGGCAGGTATTCTCACCGGTTCACCATCCTTCAACTCCAAGGGTTTCGTGTTACGGTAGGACAGGTAAGAAAAGTCGAAAGCTTCTTTACCAGGATTCTGGAGCTTTATCTTCACAACACACACCAAATCCTTTGCAAGGTCCTTACAAACAGCCTTCATCACAACATCGTTGATCAGGATCGGCTGGAAGTTCCAGTTGGTTACATTCAAAGCAGCATACTTGTCACTTCCAACGAACACATTGATCGAAGGTCCTTTGTCCTTCTGTAGCGGGACGAGTGGGTCTATCTTGATGGTGACATCTCCGTAGCTTCCACCAGTGTTGATTTCATCGTACACGAAGGTCTTTTCTGACTGAGGTCGAAGGGTATCGTAGTGTTCGAGATTGTTGATGGCCTGGATCGTACTACCGACGTGTGACACCAATATTGTAAGCTCGAGCTCACCGACAGTCGTGATGTTGGTCACGTTAGACCTTTTGGGTTGATTACGTGACAGAGTTATGAGTAAGTTGCTCTTGCCATCCTTGATATCTTCTGCTGGAATGAATATCTGGCCGGTAGTGGACTTGAAGTCATACTTTGACTCAGTTGGAAACTCATTCTTTTTGACGTTGGCATAGACAGTGAGGACTCCGTCAGGAGCATTGCAATTGATCTCGATGTCGTTCTTGCGATCGTCGATCACGTATGAAAAGTACCTTGCATCCTGGTCCTCCTTCATATGAGTCAGGAATACGTACCCGTCACTCAAGACAAACTCGGACTGGTCGACAGTATCGATCATGAAGGAGTAATGAGCATCTCCACTACCCTTGAGAATAATCAACATATCGTTGCTGTGTATCCTTGGAATCGCCTCATTGATGTTGTGCAGCTAGAAGTCAGCGCAGTAAATACGCTTACAATCAGGATCGTACATAATGTAAGCCTCAGCTCCATTTACCTCGACCATGAGTTCATCAATCGTCAGGTTCTGCATTGATCAATACTGTACCTCCAATTTTTCCTTCGGAACTCGGAAGTGGGCCTCTTAACCTAAGCGGAGCAGTCCAGTGTGTAGCTTGTTCATCTCAATTTCCTTGAAGCGGATGGGCATGTACGGCAGCACCCCAATAATCTGCGACTTCTTTTCAGTCACAGTCGTAGATCCGTGACCAGGAGTCTTCTATTGTGTTTTGGTGTTGTTATTTGCCGTGTCGTCCTTCTTCTGCTCGTAGTTGATATTGACCACTGTGACCAGCATCACACATGATCCATTTGTCGCATCCACCTTCTTACAGGCTGGCTTGAATTCCTGTTCGATCAAACTTTCGGCACCTTTGATGCTACAGTTGATAGTCTCGCACTGTGCGTACCTAAATTTGATGTGATCGCTGAGCTTCGGGTCAGATAGCACCAGCTTAATGGTGTCATTGCTTGTGGCAAGGTCTTCGAACTCGTCCAACTGAATAGCCCAAGTCACATACCGTAAGAGTAAAAGAAACCTCCTTTTCCAGCTCGGTGTAGAGGTACTAGTCTTCGGTTAGGTCGATCTGGGTAGTGTTACTATGCATCGTCAGATAGAAGAATGCGTCGAACGAACTCTTAATTCTCAGTTTGCTTGCTGAACTGGGATGGTGTACAATACTCCTGAATGGGTAGACCCCCTTCTCGAAATTTGTCAAGTTGTAGGTTACTTCTTCCCCACGTCCCTTTATAAAACTAAGCTGCAGCTGCATTGCTACCAGCTCTTCAACTACGTCGCTTTCCACCGTCACACCGATGGTGTAACTTGAAAGTTCCGGGAGGTCGTACAGCTTTGTACCGTCGTCGTTAACGTAATTCTAAGTCAATACTGTGTTGGCTGTGAGCTGCATCACAGTTTTCTCATAGTGCCACTTCACCTGCCCGTCGATGCGCACACCCACTACACACGAGCTTTCCCCAGCATTCTCAACAGCAATCTTGAAATGGTCCTAGAACAGCGCAATGTTCTGCACGCAGGGGGTATAGGAGAAGATTGGGAGGAAGTTGGGTCGGTGTCTCGCCAGTAACTCCTTAACCTTCAGAGACAGTTCTTTCGTGAGTCCCACTGAAATGATGCCTGAATCACCTGGATGTGGTACATCCACCTCCACGTACTTCTACTTATGAGTCTATTGATGTGCGAGCTTTAGTGGCTCTGCAATTTCGAACACGAATTCGTAGTCATCCGTGCAGGAGATGTTCAACTACCTCTCCGAGTCAGCATACGTGCAAATGGTGTGGTGTTTGGTCATGAGACACGGCTTGCTGTTGTTGCTGCTTATCTCAATTCGCACGTTCTCCGGAACGCGGCTGGTGACCAGAGACAGACTAAACATCCGCATTGGTCTGAGTGCGATGGGTATGTTGCGATCGTTGCACACTATCTTGAAGCGGGAACCTAGATCATATTCATCCTTCTTCTTGTCGGTAGTGAAGGCGACTCCAATGAGGAATAGCAGGAGGATGCCTGAAGTTCCTCTCATCATATCAATTGATAATAGTGGTGAAAAGGAATGCGCATCAGTAGTAGACGCTCTTTGACATTGGCCGCGAAACTGCTTCGAAACAGTCGCGTTACTTTACTGGTCGCTTGTCGTTCTTGCCTCGCCATTGATGCAGAAGTTGGTACTGACCCGGACCTAAGGGCTTCGGCTTATCCTTTTTCTTGCCGCCATCCTTTAGGTCAAACCTCTATTCCCCTCCCCATACGCTTTTGACTGTTTTGCGAATATTGGCGGGTCCAGCAAACAATTGAAAGCTATGCTGAGGATCGTAGCTACCCATGTCAGGTTGCTTTGGGGGTTTCTTCTTAGCCTATTCAGCAGCCTTCTTCCTAAAATCCTATGGCTTAGTCTAACGGTTCTTCGTACGATGTTGCACTTCCTGAGTTCAGTCAGCAATGGTACGTGCGGGTTGTAGTTACCAGGGCCTGGCACAAGGTTACTTGAGTATTGCACTTCGTCCAGATAGTTGATCTTCGTCTTGGGCTAGACCTTCTTGCTTGCGAGTTTTTTCAGCTCTGCATCTATCTATTTCTGTGACTTGTTGAGATTATACTGGCCTGGTGCTGGAATCTTCTCCTTCTTAGCGTACTCGATGACGAGATCTAAGTAGGTTTTCTTCTTTCCTGGCTGGCGTAAGCTCTTTGATTGTTTTGGCCAATTATCCTTGAAAGGGTATTGACCAGGGCTTGGATAACCCTTGGTCACCTTAACTGCGTCTTCGAGATAGGAGCCTCTAGCAGTGATTTTTTTGTTACTCTTCTCACCTTTCTTTTGGGATAGATATTGCCTCTACCTCACTTGCCGAGCGGGGTCTGCGTAGTGCCGTTCATAGTCATAACCATCAATGCCGACTGTCTTGAGACGGTAGACCTAGCTGTACATCTAGCCGACAGGCATCAAATCAGACATTGGCAGTTTATTTATTATCGTCATCCGATAACGTTCGGGATGGTGGAACGGCGATGGTAGATGAAAGTTGTACTCTTTTTGCAGCGTCGAAATAGCTTTAAAGACTTTGTCGTACAAAGTAAATTTCAGTTTCCATGTCAGTCTCTAAAAGTTTAACACGAGCCCGAGTCATGTCAGTGACTGCCTATCTAATTCATAGCGTTGATTATGATCCGTGGTGTTGCTCCGATTAACCCTCGAGTGTCAGACAGCTTCTGGCCCATCATCCTAGTTGTCAGAGTGGTGACGCCCATATTCATATGTTGTTCTGTCTACTATGCAATTGCTCTAGGTATATTGCAGTGTTTCCTTGGTCAAAGCACAAGCTGCTAGGTTGAGCACCGAACCGTTCCGGCCTGTGAACGTCATGGAGTGGTAGCTTTGATCGCAAGTGGAATAAGTCGAAATCAATTTGCAGCGAGGCTTGTATCGAGCTCGATATGTACGATGGTCGTTCGTTGATCGTATAGCCCAGCTGCCTTAGCTAACTGAATTATGAAATGCTGTAAAATGTAAAGCAAAACATAGAATCGACGAATTCGGCAAGCGAAGAAAAACTATCTCGAGGTTATTGCATGGCAGTGGTTGCTATGAGCATCGTAGGCAGGTTCCCTCCTACAGATCCAAGCAAATCCTCATGAATAATTTAGGGGTGGTCCCGAAATCGTTGATTTGAAGGGAGATTGGCTAGGTCCCATTTGACCACCCCAATACAGAGACCATAGGATCGTGACTCTGGTTGATGGCGTCGAACGCCTCTATATCATTAATCGTCTCTTTTTCTTAATCAGGAAGGAAAGCAAGCAAAACAGAGCAATCTAGGGGTCTTCCAGGCACAAAAACCAGCTCAAAAGATGCATTTGCCCGATCTAGCACCACTACAAGACATGGTTCGAAGCAGGGAAAAAACTAACGCTAACTTGTGCCTTTACAAAGGATCGGTTATCCTTTCTCAATATTAATTAAATCAATGTCTGTCACAAACGACGAGAGCAGCTACGAAGAAGTGTTCTGCAGTGGCCCTACCAAGGCATCCTTCAAACGATCGAAAGTAGTCAACGAGAGCACCAACAAAAGTGGTCGTTGGACTGAAGTTGAGTGTGTCGAGTATCATGAGTTCGTGAAGAGCCATCCCGCACTTTTTTAGAAGTCTCGGATGAGGCAAAACCGAGTGTTCAAGCTTATGTCAATGGCGATCCCTACAAGGTCAGCCTAGCAATGCCGTAGTCATCACACCAAGATGCTCAAAGCCGACAAATAAAAGGAGTTGATTCCTAGCAGGGTGCTTCGAAGCCGGGGAATGAAGGTGAAATAGGAGATGATTGAGACTACTTCGGTTACCCAAGCCGTCGAAAGTCCAGTCGATACCTTCGAACTCTGTTAGTTTCAGGAAAATTTGTTCTCGGCTGCCTTTCGATTTGAGTGGCCACAGCTCAAAGAAATAGATTACTGGTGTCACTCCTACGATGCCAAAGAGGACCTCTTCAAGGAGATGGAGAGTGATAAGGGATTCTGGTAGGGACTACAATGATATGCTTCTTCTCATATTTATTCCACATTTATTCATGTTGTTTGTGACTAACATTTTGTGCTCAACTCAAATATTGTAGAGCCTCAGGTAATGGATGCCTGTATTGGGTTCTCGTTCGATTTGAACCCAGAGGACCGACAAGATATTTTGAATTTGAGGTAAATTCGTACAATCGTCAACGGTATCGACTAAAAGTTCTCAGATTTGAATTTCCTTTGCTCTGGAGGTTCAGTGTACGCGCAAATCTCATACACCTGTCGGGCATTCGAAGAGATGAAGAAGTGGGGGTTTGAAATAAAACAAACGAAAATCAACCCTAGAAAATGGAATCAGGCCACAGAACTTGAGCAGTAGTTCTCTTATGTACCGTACTGGGACTGATTTGGTAGGCTTTGCCAAAGATTCACGAAAATTTGAGAATTTGAGCATGAATTCTTTAGTGGGCGATGGAATTGCCGCAATTCTATTGAGTGGTGTTCAAGTAACAGACTTTGAGCCAAAACTTATGCATTTGATTACATTATCGATCACCTCCTGTTGTCTAATGGGAACGATAAAACTTATTAGCGCAAAGCCACACGAGTAATACACAGACTGCCTCGACGATAAACTATCAGTAGCACAAATTGATCAATCGGCTGGGAACTATCAACCCCACCATAGAACATCGTTTTGGAAGTTGCCAATGGGGTTGAATGGGGTATGGTAGCAAGCAAGAAATCCTACCAGCAGAAGCGCAAAATAGTTGCCTTGTAGAGTTGATTGAGGCATCTCCAAACCTTCCAATAGAACACTTAATTAGTAAAAGGAAGGTAGAGTTGATCCAATTTATCTGAAGGTACTTTGATCGGTCAGGGCAGCTGGTGAGATCTTCGGTAGCGTCCCGGTCTGTTGCCGGACTGTTTGCTTAATTGGCTGAACAAGCCATGCTTCATGATTATTGGTTTGCCTACAAAACAGAAATTTCGGGTAAGCGGATGATGACAGCGAGAATCTTGACTACAGACTGCAGCTATCTCTTGTAAGCTACTCGAGATTATTATCTGCTCTTGTTTGCATTGGCTATCACAATAGACGCTGTCTCATAAGAATGCTGACTGGCGAAATCAGGGGGTGGTCTTGAGTAGCTTACGCACGGCTCATGTTGTAAATGCTCCCATTGAGAAGGCGCAACTTGTTGCTGCTCCAGTTACGATATGGGCTGAATAGTACTTGTAAGTTGGGTGGCTACTTCGATTCCTAGGGTTCTCAAATCCTTGCCTGCCCTCCGTTAACGACCGATTTTGCTGAATCCAGTCTCCATTAACATTCAAAATCGTCTGTAGCAGCTCAATTGAGGTAATTGTCTCTTTTTAAACTTCCTGTCTTACTAATGTGGAGGGACTCAAGCTCATCGTTCAGCTGGAGTTCGAGCCCGGTAATAGTGGTCCAAGCCTGCACATATTCCACGGCTATAACCTCGACTCCAACTCCCCCCTTGGAACTTCCCCAAAAATATCTTTAGAAATCCAAGAAACCTGAAACTTGTATTTGAATGGTGACCGACCTTAAGATTGGGTGCATCATACTTTTAGGGATCATCCACAACTGAAATATACGTGTAGAAATGCTTGTGGCGGTCAACTTTATTTATATTCATTGATTTTTGTTCATACATATCTCATCATGAGCGCAAGCCAAGACGAGTTCGAGGGAGTAAATGAGGTAGTTCAAGCCGTTAGCGAGGGTGTTGAGCAGTGCAATGGACGATGGAAAGTAGCCGAGAAGAAGC